>UEXM01000493.1_pt1 | contig 41530 bp, 28 predicted proteins | sample 1796661 | NCBI WGS metagenome assembly UEXM01 (sample SAMEA4772469, study PRJEB27181) | metagenome | reverse complement strand
TTAAAAAAGTTGCTACCGAATGGGTTAAGCCTGGACATAGGAAAGGCTCTAATACTCACAACGTGTCTGCAACAATTAGTTTAAAAGAAGATGAATGGGATAAAGCTGGAAAATGGATGTGGGATAACAGAGAGTGTTACAACGGTTTATCAGTTCTACCTTATGATGGTGGAACATATACTCAAGCTCCATTTGAGGATATAACCGAAGAAGAGTTCAACAAAAGAGTTAAGTTGTTAAACGATGTAGATTTATCTATGATTGTTGAAATGACTGACGAAACAGATCTGTCAGGTGAATTAGCTTGTGCCGGTGGAGTCTGCGAAATTACAAGCTTATAATCAAATTAAATAAAATGAATAAATTAAATAACGAGTTCGATCAATTACAAGATGTAATTAACGATTGTCAATCTGATGTAACTAAATTTATAGAAGGAAATAACTCAGCAGGAACACGGGTTAGAAAAGCTATGCAACGAGTTAAGGCTATGGCTCAAACAATTAGGGTTGAAGTTCAAGACCAAAAAAATGCTGCGTTCTAGAAACGGTATTAGATAAATTTGAACTACAGTGAAATACGCGGCAGTTCAAACGTAAGTAATGAAAATGAAGAAAGGGAGCTTAACGGCTCCCTTTTTTTTATATATTAAGATCTTTAACAAGATCTTCTTCTGTAATTTTTATTTCAAATATCATTTTTCTTAGTAGCTATATAGGTTATTAAAAGTGCTAACACACAAAACACTGTGTAATATAAAAATATCTTATGAATCACTTACTAACCACATATTTAATAACCCCCACCACCGCTTCCAATGGAAGAACTAGATGTTGATTGATTTGTTGTTGGCGCGTTACTATTAATAGGCATGCCGGTTGCTTCTAAATGGCTTGCTCCACCCATGTAACCTTGTTGTCCTTGGTAATTATGAATGTGATACCCACTTAAATTGTTAGCAGCTGCCCAATCTAAAGCTTCTTGTATTGTTGTGAATAAAGGTACGCCAGCTATTGTTGCTAGTATTGCCATGTTATATTACTTTGTATTTTGTTTTACCACCTTCTTTATAGGCTTTTAAACATCGATTTCTATTGTCAATTTCATTGACATAACTAACATGTACCCAGTTTGGATTTTTATCATCACCAAACTCCCAGATCATTTGATCAAAGTTTAAATTCTCTTTAATCCAAGCGTACATCTCAGCATTAGTCTTTTTACACCCACCATCATCTATATCCATAGCTTGACCCTTACAGTGTTGAGACGATGTTGATCCACCAATAGCTTTATTTAAAGCTTTACCCCTATAAAAACTATTAATCCTAATAGGTCCACCAACCCATTCTCTTAATGGTTCAAATACTTGCTCAGCTATTTCCTTCATGTTAGCTAACTCAAATTGGTTTGGCGTGTTGTCTAAACCTTTACGTGTCGCTGTTATGCTATACACTCCTTCCTTATCGCTTATGTGTTTACTTATCATGTTATTATAATTCAAGTCCAAAAATTAATTCAATATCTCCAACTGAAAAAGATGGAGTAACATCTGTTCCGCTTAAAAAAGCAGCACAATATACACTAGTAGAACCAGCTTCAGCTTGCAACACCATTGGTAGAGCTGGTCTTTCTGCAAAAGTAAATATTCTACCACCACCGTAATTGTAGTCCTCTTCAGACCCATCTAAAACTAAGTGTCCTAAATATTTAGCCGTTGCCCAGTCTGCGTCAGATACATTTCTACCAGCATTTACAGTACCCATGGATTGGTTTACCTGAAAAAACAATAACTCTATATCAAAAACATCATTAGACTTTGTCCACAAAGATACGTTGACAAGCTTAGAAGCTCCACCAGGAGATTCAACTGCGTTAGCCATTTCAGTTGTGTCAAACAAAATATCGTTATTAGCATACTGAACACCTGTTATAGTTGGTGTTAACCTAAGTGCTTTGTGTCTTATTTGATTTACTTTTCCTGTATAAGTCATTACTGTAATATTACGTCTACGCTTGGTGTTTCAGAAGCTGATTTGTTTAGTTTTAAAAATAATCCAAACTCCCCAGTGCTATTGTTAAACTCTGGGTTTTCATATTCTAAAGTTGCACCTACAGGAAGTTCTACCCCTTTTAAGAGGTAAAACTTTCCAGTAAGCTTCTTTTCTATATATAAATCAAGTGTACACGGGTTAGTAGTATGTATGTTTGTAAAAAACATTTTAGATACACTAATATTACTACCAACCGCTAGTAATTCTCTAGTTAACTCTGCTGCTGCAGAACTAGCCCCTGTTATATTGAAATATTGAGCCATTTACTATTCGTAGAAACAAGTGTATTCTAGAGTAGTCTCAGTAGTGTCAGATGCTGTAAACTCAATATCTTTTCCAGATGCTGCGCACCAAGGAATAAACATCCAGTCTCCACCATATAATCTACCAATCTCTACAGCTGCTAGTAAAATATTTACATATTTAGTACCATCACCTCTATCGTTCATATTTTTAATGTAAACCTTAGCAGACTTATCTGCTGTTACATCTGCAGCTATACCTGAAGTTAACCCACCATCTAACAAAACAATGTTAGAATTTGAAGCGAACTTTTTTCTTCCTAAACCAGTAGTTTCTGTAATACCAGTATCAGTACCAGCTGTTGTAAGAGTAGATGTGTTAGACACAGAAAACGCGTTATCAGCTATATCAGTACTAGCAATTGTTATTGTTGCTGTTGTTGTTGCCATATTTATTTATTTATTTGTATTGTTAATTAATTTTCTACGAATCAGTTGCTGTTACTAAAGTTTCTCCATTGTGGAATAAAGCATACTCAATAATTGCTTCGTGAGTGTAAGCTTGTATTTCTATACTAGAGTCATTTGACGCTGCTGATAAATCACAATCCCAAGGCATAAATAACCAGTCACCTGCATATAATCTACCTATTTCTTCTGCATTGATAGATATTTTCACGTAATCAGTTACATCCGTGTTTTTGTTTATGATATAAACGTAGTTTGCATCTTCTGTTAAAGCAGCGCTTTCTTCAATAAGATCAAAGTTTGTACCTGTTGGTACAACTAATCTATGGTAATTCATTTGATCTAATCCAGTTGCTGTTGTGCCGCCTTTATACAAATTCATAGTAGCTGACAACGACAAGTTGTCACTCAGTAAATCTGCACTAGAAAGCGTAATTGTTGCTGTTGTTGTTGCCATTTTTTACTTTTTAATTATTATTGTTTGATTAATTTTTTCTCTACAGTACCGTCATTATAAAGGTAAAATAGAAGTTTGTTTTTACTTTGTTTTGCTGGCCTACCTAATAAGTCAGTAATCATCATTAGTTCTTTTGTTTGTTGTATTCTTGTTAACACCGGTCCAACCCAATTACCTTCACAGTAATCATAAGTTGACTGACATATTGTATCCCACTCGTTTTCGCAACAGTAATCGTCCACTGAAATAACCCAAGCGTAACACTCATTGTTTAGCCAATAAGGATTTCCTGGACCAGTAAAACAATTAGCGTCATACAAACAAGATATAGAATCGTTAACGTTAGCAGTTGATTCATAGTTATACGCGTTTGGATCCATGCAACCCATAACGATTTTAATGCACGAGTTGTTAGGCGTGTTAGCAAGTGAATCAAAGTTAAGAGCGGTACTATCCATACACCCATAAATATAAGCAATACAACTAAAATCCTCCGTGTTTGCCGATGGATTGTAATTGAGCATAGAAGGGTTCGTACAACCATATATGTAAGGAACGCAAGAGCTATTATCAATATTTGCTAAGGAATTATAATTAAACATAGTACTGTCAGTACAACCATAAATTGGTAGTATACAGCTAAAATCATCAGTATTACAGCTATCACAATAGTTAAGAGCCGTTGGGTCTGTACATCCTAAGATTACAGGAATACAAGCTCCATTATCTACATTTGCTAAACTATTGTAATTAAACGCAGTTGAATCCATACAACCATATATAGGTGATATACAGCTAAAGTCATCTGTATTAGCGTTAGCGTTATAATTTAAAGCGCTTGGATCAGTACAACCTAAAACAACAGGTATACAAGCGTTGTTATCAACATTAGCCAGTGGGTTGTAGTTGAACGCCGTAGGATCCATACAGCCATAAATTGGTAGTATACAGCTGAAATTATTTGTATTAGCTAATACATCATAATTTAATGCAATAGGATTTGTACAACCGTAAATATAAGGTATACAATTGTTGTTATCAGTGTTAGCTAATGGATCGTAATTCCACATCGTGGAATCTACACAACCATAAACAAAAGTTATACACGCACCGTTATCAGTATTAGCTAAAGCACTATAGTTAAACATAGTTGGATCCATACAGCCGTATATATAAGAAACACAAGAACTATCCTCTACGTTAGCGCTTGGTGAGTAATTGAACATAGTGCTATCAGTACAACCTTGTATCACGCTTATACAACTACCGTCGTCTGTGTTAGCTAATGAGTCGTAATTAAAAGCTATAGAGCTCATACACCCATAAATAACAGCAATACAAGTATCTGGTGTGTTCGCTTGAGGGTTGTAGTTAAACGCTAAAGGCTGCATACAACCAACTACAACGGCTATGCAACCACCATTATCTATGTTGGCTTGTGGATCGTAGTTAAAAGCGCTTGAAGAAGTACAACCCCAAACAGCTTGTGTCTGACAAGATCCATCGCTAGTGTCAGCCGTAAAACCTTGTGTATAATATTCTAAGTAAGAAGAGTTAGTACAACCAAGAACGTAAAAACATGGTAAAGCAGTATTTGCTGTATCCACATAGTTTAATGCTAAAGAATCCATACAGCCAAATATTCTATCAATACAGTAATCACCACAATAAGTTGGTACAGTACGTTTAAGTAAAGGTTGTATAAACGGTGGTATAACCTCTATCATAGTCATACCTAATGGGTTTGTCAGCTTAAATCCACAGTGAGCTGCAGATTGAAAAGCTTGTTGTGTTATCGAGAACTTAAATGAAACCTCTTGAGGTGCTTTTAAGTTTATAGTATATTCTTGAGAGTAAGCAGCTGTATCTAATGTAAAATTCCAAACGCTATCCCCTTGAGTTACCTCTAAATTTGATGCTGCCCAACCATCTCCAACTAAATCTGTTAGCGTTAAAGTATAATCACAAGATGGAACTAAAGACATCGTGTTAGCAGTAGAATCATAGTTGTACATAGTAGAATCAATACAGCCAAATACTACTAACGTAGAACACGAGCCGTCGCTTGTGTCTGCTCTAGGGTTAAATTCTACATAAGAAGAATCCATACAACCGAATATCGGTGGGCATGGAGCTACTAAAATAGCGTGAGCTGTGTCGTTACCAAAAGCTGGGTCTGTACCAGAAACTAAAGTGTCATAACATTGTACCACATAATAAGATCCATCTAAACCACCCCACATTGATCCATTTAACCCATCTCCGTACGCATCATATATCGTAAAAGTTAATGGGCCTGGTGGTAAACATCTTTGCTCTACAACAGAAGCGTAATCAGGTTGTGAACCATAGTTAGTACCATAGGTTAGCATATTACCGCTAGTATCTTCTATAGTCCAATATGTTTCGCCTTGATACTGATCAAGGTTTATAATAATAGTCGTAGGTACACAGTTAGGTGGACCTTGTGCTAAAGCTATAAATGGTAATAATAATAGTAGTAGTTTTTTCATTTATTGTGAGTCTCTTAAGTCTTTAGCTGAAGGTGCGCCTTTATCACCTGGTTTTCTCATTTTTTCTCCAGAACCAGCTTTAATTCTTTTTCTCTTAGCGTGTATATTATCCCATAATCCTCTTTTACCTTTCAAGGGAGATTTCATTTTAAATGGACCGCTCATATCTTTAATGTGTTGCTTTATAGTTTTAGCTTGTCTACTATGTGCTTTTACAGCACCTTCTAACTCACTTACTACTTTTTTTAAATCTTCGTGTTTTGTTGCCATTATTTTTTCTTTTTATGTTTTCTACAAAAGTTTCTAGCAGCCTCTTTGCTTCCAAAACCCCATCCGCTAAGAGCTCTAGCTAATTTACTTGGGCTTCCATCCTTATCTTTCATGTCACCTTGCATACTACCAAATCTACACGCAAAACTTACTCTACGCGGGCTTGTTCCAGACTTTTTCTTGTCACCAAGAGTCTTTCCAGTCTCAGCCTTATGCTTAGACCTCATCTTGGTGTTTTGCTTATCGTAAGATGCTTTTGTTATTTTGAGTGGTCCTACACTTTTGTTGTTGTAAGCCATATTACTTTACCTTACAAACACACCATCCAAGACATACTTTACCAAAAGTTATTTTCTTTATAATTTTACAAACTGTTTTTTTCATATCTATTTTTTTAAAAGTCACTCATTAATATGTTATCTATTTCTTCTTGTACTTCTTCTTTAGTTGCTAGCATTTTAAAACTAAGATCAGCTTGAAACCTAGCAACTTCTTCTCCATCTTTAAATATTATAATAGTCGGTATAACCGCTATTTTATGTTTCTTCTGAATATCAGGACTAGTAGTAATGTCAACATAGGATATAGTTTTACAATCGTTAAGGTTTTGAACCCAACCAACAGTATTAGCCTCGTTCCAGCCAGCGTTAAATTGAGCTATAGAAATTTGACCAGATGCTTTACCTGATACAAATATAAAAAACAACACTAACAGATATATACTAAATATTTTCCAGGTAACACTAGGTTTTTCCATTATCTTTTATAAAGTTTATCTTCAATCCTCTCGAGGGTCTTCTTCATCTCCTCTACGTCCTCCTGCGTTGTTATTATTGTTTGTCTAATCATTTGATCTTTCATGTCAAACTCCATACGAGTAACATCTGGTGGTAATGGCTCTGGTAATTCTCTTGCCTCCGCAATATCAGCCTGCAACATGAACCACATACTAATAACAGTAGCCATAGCTGCTCCAATACCTACTAATGTTTTAATACTAACTTGAAAACCAGTATCTTCGTTTAGCTCTTTTGCCATTATTTTTGTTTAGTAAAATCTATTTTTCCACCTGGATATTCTCTTTTTCCTTTTCCTTTTTTAGGTTGATCAGCCTTTGAACTTGTAGCTGTTAACATACCAGCTACACCTAAAGCTTTACCACCAGCAAATTTTGCTGCTTTTCCAATAACTTTTTTAGCTACTTTAGCAAACTTACCAGCTTTACTACTTCCAGTTGAGTTAAAGTTTTTTGGGTATTTATATTTTTTTGATTCAGCTACGTTTGCGTTTTGACCACCCTTTGCATACGGTCCTTTTTGTAGTTTTTTTGTAGTTTCGCTACTTGGATAGTGTTTACCTTTAATTGCTTTTGGATCTTTTGGGTTAACTTTTTTATAAAGTTTTTCAAACGGGTCTTTTTGTTTTACTGGTGATACGCCAAAGTTTCTTTGCATTGGTGATCCTTTCATTTTAAATGCCATAATTGTTTTTTTAAAATATTGTATAATTTAATCCTAATTTAAAGTCGTACCATTCTCTGTTCCAGTACTTGTTATATTTTCCTTCTATAAAGTATCCTAAGTTTTTGTTTACTTTTATCCCGTATATTAATCCACCTGAATAATCGTACCATTGTCCATCAACATAATTGTGATAACTAAACTCACTGCCATCATCATAATGATAAGGCATTAAACTTCCCCAAGCGTGTAGCCATGTTTGTTTAGAATACTTATAATAATCAAAACCAACAACAAATGAATGTTGTATAGTTTTCTTTAATTCGTTTCTTTTCCTTTCAGTGTAATCAGATAACACTTGTGGTATTACAACCGCTTCCCAAACCTCAGCACTAGTAGCTACAAGTTCTCCAGAAGGAGAATAGTATTCGTTGCTATACACATCCACCTCATAGCCTTCTTGTAAAGCTAAATACGTGTAATGTAAGTCACCATTATCTAACATCCACTCGTCCAAAGCGTTGTAACCGTATGGCTCAGCAAGTCTATGAACAAGACCAACGTTCCATGATAGGTTTTTACCTTTACGATGTCTATATCTCTCTGATGCTTCGAAGTACTTGATATCAGCAAAACCATCTTCTAAATATTCTAGCTTTAAAGCAAAAAAGTTTATACATAATTCATCTGGGCAACCATCATCAGAACTAAATCTAATAAAGTGATGTTGATCCATGTAGTCAACACCTTCTTGTCTTTTGTAATTAACCTCAAATAAGTATTCAACTCCTTTAACCTTACCGACAGTGGCCGCATCACTGTAATTAGATTCCGTTCCGTCATAAAATGTTTGAGCTTTGTTTTCATAGCCAAACCTTGCGATCTTACGTAATCCTATGGTAAAATTATAATCATAAGGAGTTGATATAGTCTGCGTAGATAAACCATTATCCACAGAGAATACATCAACATCTGAAAGTGACGTTCCACCGTTGACAGCTGCATAAAAAGTAGAGAACTTCAATAAGCCTTTAATCTCTTCTTTACCAAATGTTTGTGCTATTGTTATATTAGATACAAGCAGTAGCAGTATTATTAGTTTTCTTACCATCTTTTTATTATCACTTATTTTTTAAATTGTTTAACTATCCGGCGGTTCTTAAACCACCAAAAGCTCCTCTTTTTCTCGTCTTAGTTTTTCTCTTGCTTTTTGACTTACTATCCTTGATACCCAAGTTCCATTTAGACCAACCTAAAAATAAAGCTATTCTCTGCCAAGCTTGATTATCATTGTTTGCTGCTTCTCTCAAATTGTTAACCTTAGTATATAATCTAGCCACAGGTACGTTTGTAAATGCTTGGGTGTAATTAAAACCAGCTTCCCACACTGGATTTTCTAAATTATATAGAGGCGTGTTTTTTATTTTATCTTCGTTCCAGTTTAAAGTTTTACCAGCGCTTTGTATTTGCCTTGCTTTAATACCTATAGGTGGTGATAGATTTAAGAACTCCATTAAAACAGCGCTTTCATCTCTTCTATTCCTGGGTTTATTTTGTTGCTCAACTATAGCTCGGATCATGTTTTTAACTGTCGACACTACAGCTCCACCAACACCCATACCCCTAAGGACACTATCTATACTACCGTTAACAACTCTTTCTGTTTTCTTATTAATAAACTCTTCGTCATCATCATCTCCAAACATCATGGCAAATAACGCTGTTTGTAAACTATAGAATATAGCATTCTGTATAGCGCCATAATAAACTATTCTTGATACATGTGTTTTAGCATCACCTCTACCGGCCTGTAAATCTAGCATAGCTTTTTTAATTAACCTAGTATACTGCATTGGTGTGTTTTGGAAAGCTAATATAAGTCTACCTAAAACAGAAGCTTGTTGTTGTGATATTTTATCTGGTCTAGCTGATTGCTGTGTTTCCTCAGCTATCTCCTGCATATCTAAGAAAGCTCGTTCTTCAGCTTCCTTTAAAGTCACGCCCTCTTTTAATAACCTATTCACATTGTTTCTATAGTAAGTTGCCCCACCCATAGCTATAGCAAAACTATCCATCATTTGTGTAGGCAAAAAACCTTTTTGTAATAACCAGTTTACAGCTGATCTAACGGGTTGCTTGGAGTTTGACACAAAGTCTGTAAGTTCACTAGCGTTAATATCTATGTTTAAACCAGCTCTTCTTTGTTTTAAGAAAGTAGAGTTAAATATCATAGAGAAATCAGCCCAAAACTGCTTTTGATTAGCGAAAGCCTTTGCCGCTTGTAAAGGATTGTTTTCTTTCCAATTTATAAAGTTTACAGTAGACAAAGTTTGAAGCACCGATGATCTAGAGTTAAAGAACATTGTTGTACCTATAGAACCGTTTATAAAGTTCATAAATCTATTTACCAATCTATTACTACCAAAACTTCTATTAGTTCCATTTTCGATTCTATATAACATGTCCTCCAAGGCTTCTCTAAAATTAGAACCGTATATAGCCTCTATTTTATTTAGATTTTCTTTAGAAAATATTATACTTGCGTTTTCTAAAAATTGTTGAAAAAATACCTTCCTATGAACGTTTTGCATGGCGTTCATTAAATCAACTCTTATGTCTTCAACCTGCCAATCGTCGTTAGGTCTAACGTAACCTTCTTCTACTCTAGATATAATACCAACCGTATCTGCAAACGCTTTTAAATCAGCGTCTTCGTTTATTTTTTGAACTAAAGCTTCTTGGTCAGATGCTGATAATCCAGGTATGTTATAACCAGCTTTATCCCAAAGATAAACCCTCATTGCGTCACCAGTAGTAAACTCTGTTCCAGGTAATTTATTATACAACATTTTTCTAATTTCTGGAAAAGCTTTAGTAAGTTTTTTGTAATCATTGGCTATAGACTGTCTAGCCATGTTTAATTCAATATAAGCTTTGTTTAAAGGCTCTATCAAAGCCTCTTTAAAAAACTTAAAATCTGCCTCACCTTTTTTACCTTTACCTAAAAACGAATATAGCAAACCAACAAAATCATCTGCAGATGGTGGGATAAATATTGCATACTTACCCTTGTCCTCGCCTCTCATTCTTGCTTTTGCTCTTGAAAATCTTTTTTCAGATTCTACACCTGTAGTTTCCTCTAATATCTCATTAAACTGCTGATCATATTTAATACTACGAGACGCTTTAGCTTGTTGAATCTTAGACTTAACATCAAATTGATCTAACATGTTCTGTACAGCTTGTACGTTTTGTAAAGCGTCATCTGCAAAGTAAAAGTCGTTATAACCTTCGCCAACTTTTTCAGCCATCCAAAGTGCTTTAGCTTCTGGTGTAGAGTTAGCCAAACCAGTAATATTTTTTAATGGTATATTTAATCCATTAGCTTTTAAAAATTCAAATATAGCTGGAGCAGAATCAGCAGGTCTCGCTGTTAATACAAACATATTTTCAGGACCAAACTTACCTTGCAATTTCATTGCTTTCTTAAATAACGAAGCAACTTTACCATCCACAACCTTACTAAACTCTGAAAAATCATGTGTCCAACCTTGATCTAGTAAATCAGCACCTTCCTGAGCAAACTCTTCAGCTGTTAGCTTTCTAACCGTACCATCGGGTGATGTTGATATAACTAAAGACTTACTCGTGGCTAACGTATCATCAAAATCTAAAACCGTAATACCCTTAGGATTATTAGTATATTTAATTGACCTAGCTGCCTTTATACCTTTGTTAATTTTTTGGTCAAACTTTATAGACTTTGCGGATTTAGGTAATATCTTAGATTTTGTTATTCTACTATGTGCTCCACCTATAGTTTTTCCGTCACCAGACAAGCTTAGTATAGCGCCAACGTCTGGATGCCCAAAGTTTAACTCGTTATAAAGTCTTTGCGCCCAGCCCTGTGCTTTTCCTAAAACATAACCTGGATACATACTGCTCTTAACTCCAGAGGACGTCAAGGTTCCATCCATTTTCTTTGTTATGATATTAACCTCATAATCAACAAAAACCTCGTCCATGGCAGTGTTTTTATTTTCAGCACTTTTCTTACTCAGACCAATTTTAAGTAAATCCATTATAGTGGCTAAATGTGGTTTACCGTGTTCAAACTCAAGCTTTTTACCTATCTCACTTAATTTGCTATACACATAATCACCGCTTATGCCGTTGCTCAACAAGCCTTCTTGTATACCATACACATAAGCTGCTCTTCTTGAAACCGTACCCATGTTACTACCAAACGTCATCATGTGAACGGCTAGCTCGTTCTTTGGTATCATTTTGTTTTCAGCATAAAACAAAACTTGTTTTTTAGTTAACTCTCTAGCTAACATAGCTTCATTATACCTAGCTTTAAAGTCGAATACTCCTTTAATCAAATTTTTTATAACACTGCTAGATTTTTGTGGTGCCAAAGCTTTTATACCAAGATCTTTTTTAATCTTGTTATTTTCAGCGGTTGTTAAACCTATTTTAATACCAGTTCCTTCTAAAAACGTATTCATAAATTTCGCAAAATCTACAGTAGCGCCTTGTTTTGAACCAAATAACTGGTATCTTAAAGTACCTCCTTTTTCTATTTTTTTACCAGCTAAAGGGTGTTTGTCCCCCTTTTTGTTTTTTCCTTTGTCTTTTGTGTAAACTTTGTCTTCAGGATAATAAGCGTCTTCAACTTCGTTAGTACCATCGGTAAACCAAACACTACCGTCGCCAGCCTTAGCAGCGGTAACATGCTGCTGCATCAACATAAAGATTTGCTCATACAATCTTTTTTTAGCAGCTTTATCTTTTTTACTATTGTTATACTCATCTAATAACACGTCTGTAACAAACTGACCTACTCTTGACCTAGCGTTTTGCATTGTCTTTACCGTATAAAGATCTGCGTTTTTATCAACACTAATATCTAGTACGTCTAAAAGCCCTTCAAGTAAAGCCACCTCCTCTAACTGTTCGCTTAAGAAAACATCAAGGTCTTTTTTCATTGGCCCTGCTCTATCTACTCTTTCAGCATACCTAGCAATAATACCACCTTTTTTAGTTAGCGTTTTAGCAAACTGTAAACCTTTCTTTCTACCCATTTCCGTGTCCGCAAACTCATCCGCTATAATTTTATTAATCGCCTCTATATCTGAAACATCAGCCACATCTATTTTCGCAGCTATTGAGTGTAACTTCTCCTGTATAAGTGGTTGATACTCCGGGTTTTGTCTGTAAAATATAGATTTACTAGATTTAGACATACCATCTTCCAGGGCAACTCTAACTTGAGCTGTTATGTCTCCATTCTCTTTTAAGTTTTCATTTATAGCTTGCAGACTCATGTTTCTATCGACCATAGATGCTATCGCTAGCAACTTAGTCCCAGTGTTTCTATCAACCTTAAACTCATATTTACCCTTAACTCTATATACACCAACAAACTCTAATAAATCTTTTTCTGATAAGTTAGGTTTTTTATATTGAGGAAAACTATTACCTATTCTTTTAGAGCTTTTGTTATAACCAAACTTTAACAAACTATTAGGCATACCAGAAGACTTGTGTGCCTTAGTATGGCCTTCGTTAAATATTGTAGATAGTATAAGTTGTGCATTTTGAACAACAGCTCTCTGCGCTGCCCTTACTTCGTTAGTGCCTCTTTTGTCATTTTTTCTAAGGTTTGCTAACCATTTTGTGCTTTTAGGATTTAACTTATCTTGATCAATACCAAATAGCTTAGAGGTAAATTCATAAAGTAAGTTAGGCGCTTGCTTAACAGTTATAGTGCTTAATTCAAGATCATTAACGCCTTGAGACTCTAATATGGCAATTTCCTTAGCTGTTTTCTCGTCAAACTCCTTTGATATTTTTACTCTTAAGCTTTCTAGCTTTCTTACTTTTTTAAGTAGCTTGTCAACAAAAGGTTTTGTTTCCTCTTTGATACCAAATCTTTCAGCCGTGTCTACTTCTGGTCCAACTATAACTTCGTCTGGAGTTAGGTTTTCATCTATATCGCTTTCTATTTCTTTAGCAGCATCTAAACCTACAGAACCTTCAACTGCACCAGCTTTTTCAGCGGCTAATATATCACCATATCTTAATGGTAATATAGTGTTTAAGTACTGACCAAATTCATTTACCGACGCATCGTAAGTTCCGGCTAACTTGCTTAACTCCATGTAATAACCAGATATAAATTGTTGAGCATTAACTCTTTTACCAGCTTCTAGTCCTAGTATATTTGGATTTTGAGCGGCGAACGTACCTAATGAAACGGCTAAAGCTAAGTTGTTTTGAACAAGTCTATCTTGTAAATCTTCAGACGCAACTATTTTACCCTTTTTACCTCTTATACCTTCTTCTAATATAAGTTCTCTTATCTTGGCGTTTTCTTCAACAATCTTAGCTGTACTATCTTTTAGTTTTAAATCACTTACTAATTTCTTTTGATCGTAAACACTAGTAGTCGTTGCTTTGGTTTTTATAGACCTTGAGGTTAGTTGTGTTTTTGGTTTTTGAGATTCTAACATCATTTCGTAAGCCTCTCTTATACCTTTTTTTTGACCCGTTTTGTAAGATGAAGAGTTTATACTTATTCCATCCGCTATATCCTTTTTAATCTCTTTCAAGAGTTTACTAGTGGATGATTCAGCTCCACCGCTATCAATAGCCCCACCAACTCCTTTTAAATGCCTATAAGCGTTTACTACAACCGCTTCGCTATGACCCTCAGGATTAGCTATAATGTCTTCTGCTTTAAACTGTTCTGATAACTTATTTCCCTTACCATTTTCCTTTGCTTTGCTTTTGATAAATTTATTTATTTTCTCTTCTGACATGCCTTTTTCACGCATTAAAGCTAAAGCGTTTTTTTGGCTTTTATTCAAGGTTTTCTCTAAAGCATCAACCCGCTTAGACTCAGGGGTTGTTTGTTTTTCTTTTGGTTGTTGTTTTTCTCTAACCTTATCGGTTCTTGTATTTAATAAATCTCCTTCTGATCCAAATATTTCAGTTACAGTTGGTAAACTACCGTCTTCACGCTCAAGCCCCATTTCTCTAGCAAACTCTCTATTCTTTCCAGCAAGAATCATGATTTTTTCTAATTGCTCAGCTTGCTGTATATATTCTTTGCTAACATTAATCTTTAAACCGCTATCCATTATCTTCTGCATACCACGACTGAAGTTTTCTCTACCACTCATAACTTCACTATTGTAGTCTCTTATAAACTTTATCATACCATCAGGTCCTGATACCGTAAAGTTAATACCAACCTCTCTAAGAGAACGTCTTATAAAATCACTAATTTTAGATCCTATAGTAGATTCAATTCTTACATCACCTTGCACTATAGCTTCTGAAAACACAGTAAACAATTCGTCAAAAGACATTGTGTCTATACCCTTCGTGTAACTATATTCATCAAACTTACCTAATATATAACTATATTTATCAGGATTATTTAAAAGTTCCTGCTTCATCATGTATGACAAGCCCTTTACTTTGCCTGGAGAGTTTAAAACGGTTTGACGCAGTACAGCGTGAAAGAGTTCGTGCAAAGCAACGCCCTCATTATGACTATCCTTAGCCGCTGTTTCATTTATTAGTATACGATGTTTTCCGTTTACGTCATCATACATTATTAAAGCGGGATCCTCAAACGTTGGTATTATTAGTTTTCTTGCTTCTAATTGAGTTATTTTCTTTTTCCCCTCTGGTGTTGATCCATCAATCTGATCTATTTCATCGTCAATCTTTTTATTGGCGTCAGTTCTTTTTTTAATCTCCAACTCCATTGCCTTGTCATAATCACCTTCTGGGATAGTAAAATGCTCTATGTCTACACCCATTCCTTTGGCCAATTGCTTGGCGTTTTTAAGTAAAGCCTTGTAAACACTTTCGGAGTACTTTACAGGCGTTGCTTCTTGTATCTTGGCATCTAGTTCTGCTATCTGATTGTTGATAAGTTCTAGGTCACCAGCAACTAAAGCTTTATCTTTTTTATTAAGCTTAACTCTCTCATCTATTAATTTGTTTTTCTGTATTAACAAATCTATTTGTGCGTCTGTAACCTGTTTTGGCGCGGCATTTATAGCTCTTAATCTATCTTTACCGTCAACTATATTCTGCTGAAGAGCAGCTACGTCTTGTTCAAGAAGTTCTTTAAGCTTTGTATCTTTAGCTGACTCACCAAGTGTAGTAATTTTACCCTCTAATGCTTTTACTTGGTTTTGAGCTTGAATTATTATATCAAAACCTTGATTGTAATAAGCTCTATTAGTCATTGACCTAACAGTCTTGTGTGTTCTAGCAGCTTGTACGCTACCTAAACCACCAGCTAACAATGTTGTACCTCTTATTAGTTCTGCTTGAACACCTACTTTAAGGATGTCTGGAGAATGACCTGCTATAAACATCGTTTTAACAACGTCACCTAAACCAACGTCAACCTGTTCCTCAAGTTGTTCTTTAAAAAAGTTTATACCAAATTGTCTTGAAGCAGCATTCACAGCGTTTCTAGTAGCTATTTTATCTATAGCTTTTCCAGTTAATTTTTTGACTAAAGCGTCTTTAATTTTTCTACCACCAGAAGAGTTAAACCACATGTAATCAGGCATGATTGACTGGCTAACACCAGTTGCAAAAGATAAAAAGTTACCATAGGCAAACGCTTCAAAATCCTCCATACCCCTAGCCTTACCATCAGCAACGTTATCTAGTAGCGTCATCCTTTGGTTGACCTTTATCATTTCTACGGCTCCAGTAAACCTTTTAGTACCAACAAAACCCTTACTCAAAGAGCTCATTAGGGTTTTACCAAATTTATTATCAATAGATTTAGTATAACCTAAAAGTTTTCTTTGCCTACCAACATGCTTAACATCTATATTACCTATACCTTGTCTTAAAGCCATAACATAAGGAAGTAACTCTCCAATTGTTTTTGTGCCAGAGTATAAGTTCCAATTACTACCCTCACCAAGTGTTTCGTCCCAAAATTGACCTAACCAACTTTCTGATGTTGATTTATAACCAACTTTAGTTAACTTACCACTTGCGTCACTAGAAACTGGCGTTATACCTTTGTCTGCTATACTTAGTAAGCCATTAAACATATCACTCATAAAAGGAGCACTTTCACCCTCTGACCAAGCACTAGGTTTCTTTCTGTTGTATTTTTTTCCTGTCTGAGAAATATCAGTGGTATAATCCAAAGCCCCAGCGATAGTACCAGCAATCAAAGCTGGAGCGCTTGCGAGACCTCTAACCACGCCTGAAGCCACCTTATATCTAGCATAGCCATCAACAAAAGTAGATACAACATCTAAAACAGGTCCCATGTACGGGTTTGACGCGCGTAGCGCATCATTATACGCGTTTGCAAAACGAGTTTGCCTAAAAGCCGGGCCGAAGTCATCAACACCATTAAATAAGAATCGGTTAAATAAATCCTCAGTTGTATTGTTTAAATCCTTAGCGCTATCGTTATATGTTTCTTGTAAAGATAAAACCTCACCACGTTCTATAGCTAATTTTACCTTATCAGTGCTTAGTTGTTTTGCATTAGCATTTATTTCTATTAAACTAGCTTTATCTTCTTCAGACCAACTTTTACCATAGCTAATAAACCTTATATTACCCTGCTTGTCGTAGCCCCAAGTTCCATGTCTTTTATTAAGATCGTTAATAGCCTGTTGGTTTCTCTCTGCAAGGTCGGTAAAAGTGTTAAAATTGTTTTCTAAGTTTTTCTTTTTAATCTCAAAATCATCACCAAGTACTTTTAAATTGTTTGCGGCAGAAGTTTGAATTTTCATTTGATTTTGAAGCACCAATCCTTTTGCTTCTTTTATTAGCAATTCTTTTTCTTGAAGACTCATCGTCTCACCAAGGAATGGTAGCTTTTTCCAGTCAAATGAAAAATCTTTATCTGCGCCACCCTCAGCCGCAAGAGACATCATCTTGTCACCCGCTACCAAGTTGAAAACAGCTATTTTCATTTCCTCTTCAAATTTACCAAAATCTAAAGTTTCAGATTCACCTTGATAAAAAAGAGAACTTACTAAATTACCAGTTTCAGTTTTGTAACTACTCTTAAGATATTCCCAAGCATCATTAGCTTGTTCTATAGTGCTTTTAAAATGATAATACTCTTCGTTCTTAAATTGCTCGCTAGCATTGTCGTAAATAACATCGCCAGCACCAAAACCCGTGGCTTCTATAAAATCTTCTTTCGTTTCTACAACCTCACCATTATTATTAGTAACAATACCATCATCACTTACATCTAAAAAATCTGGATGTTTAACGGCTAAAAGCTCAAGTGTCTTATTGTTTATATCAGAGCTTACCCCTTCAAATATAGATTTATATTCTGCGTATTTATTTCCAGGTTTATTAGCCTCGTCAATTTTTAATTGATCGTACTCGCTTAATAACTCTTCAAGCTCTTTCTCCTCTACTTTAGCTTTTGCCTCATAACTCTCTTCGAGAGTAGGATCTATATCTGACTGCGAAGACATATCTAAATCAATAACCTGCTCGTCGTATTGGCTTTGAGCGGTTGAATTTAAATCACCACCAGTTTCTTGACCAACCTCAACGTCATCGTCAAAATTTATCATTACCGGCTCGCCGCCTTGAGTAGTGGTAACCTCTTCGTTTTCTGTAATGTTGTCTGGCATTATTGCTTGTTATTTATTGATTTAGTTATATTATTTAATTCTTGCTGTATACCTTTAGCTAGATTGTCGATGTCTCCAATTATGCTGTTAAATATATTACTTTTACCGTTGGTTTTAAATATATTTCTTTTAGAAGCGTCTATAACCGTTGAGTTTTGTTCCATATCAACAGTTTCTTTTATTTCATCGTCGTCTAACTCATTGTCAAAGTCTACTGTATTTTCACCACCTTGCTCTTCAATACTTTTAAAGTACTTCATTCTAGCTTTCATATAATCACCTGAAGTCTTAAAGTCTTTAATCTTTGGTTTAACTAATTCTGGTTTTTCCTCTATAACATCCTCAAGTGTTGTCGCCGCTTCAGTCGCCACGCTTTCTGTGTCTACAGTTGTTGGAGTTGGTGGTATTCTTACAGTTGGTACAGTTATTTTCTTTATATTACCATTTGCATCAAGAACCTCCATCTCTTCTGTTTCTACAGTCTCTATAGTCTCCTCTTTCTCCTGTTCGTCAATTACAACTTTTTCTTCGGTAGAAACTGTGAGTTGGTTTTCTGGAACTGGCTCACCAGCATCCGCATCGATGGTATCCGGTATACCATCCCCATCTTTATCTATTACCTTGTCTTTGGCTTTTTTTTGTTTTCTTTTTTTTTCTTCCTCTTCCTTTTCTTTTTGTAACTGCTCTTGAAAATACTTTTCTTCTTCTTGCTTTTCTTTTTCAGCTAACAATCTTTCCTTTTCTATTTGGGCAATTTGCTCAGGCGTTAACTCATCATCCGTTTTCTTGTCTCCAACAATGTCAACGGTGGGTTGTAACCCATACCCTTTTCTTTCTTCGTCTGTTAAGTTGTTTATCTCCTCCTCTGTTAAGTCTGATAAAGGTACTAATTCCTTTGGTTGGTAAACCTCTTCTTTCTTTTTATTTTCTTCTTCCTGCTTTCTTCTAGCGTTTTCTTTATCTACTTCAATTTGACTAAGAACATTTGGTACGTCTTCAGGAAGTGGAGCGGGTGTTGGTTGTATATCAATTGCTATTTGATCTTTCTCTACTTGTGTTAACTCCCCAGGACCACTTGGTGTTTGCGGTGCATATTTTTTATTTTCTTCTATTGTTATGTCAATAGCATTGTATGTTGCTATTGAATCTGAAGCCCAAGCGTTTCCCTCTTGTATCTGTACTTTTATATCACTAACCGGTCTACCAGGATTTATTATTCTTGACAAACTTGTCGTATCACTACTGCTTAAGTTTTCAGAATTCCAATCATTGGGATCAGTGTACTTGTAGAAAGCTAAAGTATGTTTCAACCCATATTCAGGATCATCAGCTAGCTTTTTCATAAAGTCCTCAAGCGTTCCTTCAATACCATTAGCCTCCATGTATTTTTCAATATCCTTATTTCTAGAACCACCAACAGCAGCGCCAGTACCAACCGTTAATTGAAGAGGACCAAACCCACCACCAACTCCAGTTATATTACCATTGTAAAATAAACTATTTTTTTCATGAGAATCTAAAGCGTTATAATCAGATTTTTGCTTTGCAGTTTGTTTGAACGTACCAATTTTTACCTCGTATTTACCTTTAGAGTCTGGGCCCACTAGCTCTCCACTAGCGTAACCTGCTTTGACCATGTGGTATCTAGCTGTTTTTATAGGGTGTTTATATTTTTTTGAACTTCCAGAGCCTTTGGTTGAGAATATACCGTTATTACCAGCCATAGAGTAGTTAATCTCTCGCATCTGAGTGCCCTTAGCGGTTTCTAAAGATACGTTACCCATAATAGCTTTTATACCCTCATCGCTTATTCCAGGAAACTCCTCTTTGATTATCTTTATAAAAGCACTCTTATCTACAGCCATAAACTATATTCCGTTTGGATAAAGAGTATCTTCGTCTACTTCGTGGATAACCCCATTTGTATCTGTAACTTCCCACATTTCAGTTTCTTCGTTGTAACCGTTAACCTGTAAAGTTCCTGACACGATATTTCCAGTGCTTCCTTCAAACTTTAAGTAATCTTTAGCTGGAGGAAATCCATGGTAACTTTTTCTTCGCATTCTTTTCCAATCTTTATCGTTAACACTATTACTCATGTTTTGTGCTAAACTATTTTCAACGTCAGTAAAATTAGGATTTGCTTGTAGATACTCTTTTAATCTTTTTAACTCTTGTTTTTTATTAGGACCATTAAGATTAAATGGCGAATCAACACCATCAATCTCTATTATACCATTACCAACAAAATCAAAATCAGCATCTGGAAATTCCTCAATTAACGCTTTTCCTATGCTACCATCTTCAGTTAGGTTTTCATTAAAGTTATCCCCACCAAGTAGACGTTCTGGAAAAGCAGAATTAAACTTGTGATCAGTGTATGCGATGCTTTTTCTATTTTCTTGTACACTCGCGCTATTAACAGGATTGCCATCGCCATTGTCAAAGTACATACCTTTGTTTTCGAAATAATTCCTTTGTTTTATTAAAGCAGCGTCTCTAGTTACGTTACCCATAAAGTTGGCGTAACCATCTTTGTGGAAATCAGAGTTCTCGTCAGGATTATAACTACCATCCGGGCGTTCACCTCTAATGTGCATTTCTAATAATTTTTTTTGATCTTTCTCACCTAGCTTATCCCATTCGCTCCCTTTTTCAGTATTATACTGTACTTCTCTTTTGTTATTATTATCATCAACAACAGCAAAGGTTATAAACTCGCCCTTATTATCTTTATACATGTTGGGATCTTTACTTGTTTGGTTTACAAATAAATCACCATAAGAATTATCTACATCGTCATCACTAGCGTCTGTAAACAAAGTGTGTTGTAAATCTAAACCACTATATCCGTCAACCTGGTTTTTCCACTGACTACCATACGTACTAGCATCAGCGATATTATTGTGGTCACTATCACCTTTTAATAAGCCAACGTTTTTATTGTATATAGCCAACTCAGCAGCGGCGTTTTCTTTGTTTGATTCTCTACTAGGCAGTGTTTTAGAATTATATATTTGATATTTTTCCGGATTAGGTTTTCCGTCTACTTCATCTTCAAGCGAGTTCCATTTGTTATATCCTTCTTCTGCTATAGCGTAAAGCTCCCTAGCTTTCGCAGAAGCTTTGTTAATTGCTTTCCATTCTTCCTCGTCGTAACCATCCCCTTCTATATTTGCCAAAGTCATTTTGGTACCATTGTACTCAAACTCAAAACCTTTTAAGTTAGGTTTTACCTTCTTCGGTACAGCTACGTTTGGTGATGGTTTACCGTCTTTATCGTAAGCTGTAAAAACTTGATAATCACCAGCCTTCATTTGATTTAAATACTGACTACTCTTAGCGTTATGACCAACACCGGTGGTAGCTAAATCCTCATCATTAGCCTGTATCCCACCTACTAAAGCTTCAACCTCAACTAAATAGTCATCATGATTTGTTAGGATTTGCGATTGTTTGTGTTTGCCTAATATATTGTTACCACTAACACTTGCGTAGCTATTTTTCATACCAGGCACAAACTCCACTAAGTTTTCCGAAAACTGAGTTGGTAAGTTAGCTGAAGTCGTCCCAAACTTATCGTCTATATCCTTCTTAATACCAGCTTGAATACCAGCTTGAACAGCTGCTTTTTTATTTAAAGAATCAACAAAGCCACTAATAGCCATACCTGTCATTAAGTCATCATCAACAAATTTACTTTGTTCAGCGCCAGCTGTTGCTTTTATTAACCCTACGTCTGCTTTTCCGAATTGTGCCATGTTTATTTATTTATTTTAAAAGTATTCATAAGTACCTTTTGCACCATCTACTCCTGGGGTATAAGCCGCGCCAACACCGCCTATGATATCACTAAAACCACTCATCATCATTTGGTTTCCAGCTTGAACAGCTTGTTGAGCTCCGGTAACCGACTGAGCGTCCATACCTAACAAAGTACTTTGTTTACTTTGTTCCATTTGCATAGAGGATAATTGTCCTTTTGCTTTCAATTGATCCACGGTAGTTTCTCCAGCTCTTTCAAGTTGATCTATTTTAGCTGCTTGCTGCGCTGCTAATAATTTGTTTTGAGCTTCTTGCTTGCCAATTGAGGCCGATACTTTTTGAGCCTGGTTCATTGCTTGATTTGACATAGCTTGAGCTAATCCAGCTACACCACTACCACCGGCAGCGCCCCTTAAACTCTGCAGTGTGTTAGCTTGTGATTGTTGAAACATTTGCTTTTCAAATTCCGCTTGCTGGGTGTTAACCGTTAAGTCTTCAAAAGCGTTTTCCATTCCTTTATATCTATTTTCTATACCCGCAAATGCGTTACTAGTGTCTAGGCCTCTAAACACATCTTTTTGCTTTTCGTAAGCTTCTCTCGCGTTTGCCAAAGCTTTTCTTCTTTTTCCACCCCAATCATAGCCCATAAGGCCTTTTGCTAGTCCACCCGCGACCATGAGGCCTGCTGATAAATAAGCTTGATGTACATTTTGATCATTTGATCCAAAAAAGAATATTTCAATGAATTCTAACATAATTTTATTTTTGTATATTTATTATCACAGTTCTCACTGTTTATTTACTATTAAGCCGATGTAGAAAGAAGTTTGTTAACATCAAATCTCAACGTTTGACTTGCGGTACCAGCTTTTATAATTTCGATATTACCAGTTATAGTAGCAACTCTACCTGTATTTTCCACGGTTAACGTAATACCATTTTCTAAAGTTTGAACAGCATCCATAGTCCAATCGCCCGCCCCGTCAGCACCTCCACCAGATGTAATAAGTGGATTTTGCAGCAATGGGTTAATACCTATACCTCCAACTCTAGAAACGTTATTAATAACGCCCTCTCTGTCGGATACTGCTATATCAGCAGAACTTCCGCCAGCAGATACTTCTGTTGTTGTGGTTGTAGGAGCGGTTAAAGTGATAGCTAAATTTAAAAACCTAATTTCCCAACCATATAGTCTTAGTATTTCGTTAGCACCGTAACCACCAATTTTCAAGGTATCTCCAGCTAGAGCTAAGACTTGTTGCTTGTCAAACGTAACAGCTCCTGTTTGGACCGATACTAAACCATTTACTATTGTTGGTTTTTGTGCAAGAGTGTCTAATATAGGAGTTTCATGCTTTATAATTATTTCTTCTTGATCGGTATCCGCAAATAATGTTACTGTGTCTTGATATTTAGATATAACCGAATTTGCAGTAACATTTGTATCGGCAACAATAATCATATCTTCTCCTAGTTTGTTAATATTATCTAATGGCCATCTGTAGTTTTTTTGGTTGCTAAAACTTAATGTAGCTCCATCACGTAGTTGTATACTTTGAGACATTGAAAACTCTTTCACGTTATCGCCATCTGGATTTAATGCTAAAACCGTAGTAAGGTTTCTATTGAGTTCAGAGCTAAATGTTAGTGTTACCCCATCTGCTATAGCAACGGCCTCAGACATAGAGAACTCTAGGTCATTATCGCCATCTGGATTTAATGCAACTACAGTTACTATATTTGCATCAAGATATGCGTTTCCAGTTATTTGATCTCCAACAGCCATCTTAGCAGCAGCGGTATTGTCCATTACAACCTTTATTCCACTGGTAACTGCTCCGTTAACCGTGTCTGTTGTTACGGCGGTCGTTATTTTGTCACCAACAACTAAGTTGGTAGCAACATTATTATCCATCACGACTTTAGCACCACTAGTAACCGCTCCATCTATAGTATCAGTGCCACTAATAGCTGGATATATATTTTCCCCCGGTAAATCAATCGGCGCTGCCCCAACCCTTGGTTCTATAAAAGCTAAAATATCCATGTCCACTGGTTGTTTTAAAATCCTATAAGCAGCGGTTGCACCTGCTGTGCACGTCATAGAAAAAGCTGTTATATCTTTACTTTTCCCCCTATCAATAGAAACAGTGTCTGTTGCCATGGTTCCAGTTACCGCTCCCCCGATCGAGTAACCTTGTAGCGTTAGCGTTAAAGCCGCATACTGATACACGACCTTCTGCATCATCAAAGAGCTAGAACCCCTCGAGTTATTAATGTCTAACGAACCGTCTCCAAACCTAGCCTCAGCATAATCAGCGTGCTTAGTACCTGGTTTTGCGTAAAGATAGATATCGTACTGGTCATCAGTACCGGTAACCGCTGGGAAAGTTATGTTTCCAGTATACGAGTCACTAAGCATTCTCTTTTCGAAGCTAGAAGCAGCAACTTGCATTTGATTGGTTACAAAGTTATAATAATAACCGGTGGTATTATCTTTAATTACCAACTTGAACTCTGAGCCTGGATCTCCTACAATTGAAAAAGCCCTACTCTCTCCAGCAGCAGGAATATCCGATAAATCTAAATCAAAACTATTTATTATCTTACTAGTCATTTTATTATTTATTATTTACTACTCTCCGTTACCTCTGCTCCAACCGAAAATATCTCAGCTTTATCCCTAGAGTCGTTCTCAAAGTCGACTTGCATATAATATCCTACTAAGTGTGTTGTATTAACTCTCTTATCTTTGGCAAACGAAATAAAAGAACCTGGTGGTGGCGGCTGAATTAAAGTGTCGTTAAATTCTACTGTTATAGAGCTTTCGTTAATACTGACAATAGGACCTAGTGCAGTGGTGTTAGATAGAGCTGTGTTTTCAAAACCCCCACTTGAAGTACCTGCATACGAGTAATAGACGATGTCCCCTACTTGAGCAGAGGTGTTTATACTATCAAAAGGAAGCTGTAACTGTGTTATTGGCATAGTGTAGTTAGTTAATTAGGCGAAGTAGAAATTTAGTTTGATATCCAAGATGGTATCATTAGCGGGCATGATATACCCATTAAAATTGACTGCAAAAGTAACGATTCCAGGAACGTCTTGAGCGTCTTTATAAATGTATACCTCTACTCCCGCGGGTAAATCACCACCAGAGTAAGTGTTAGGTGAAATCTCCGTTGACCCTGCAATGCTCCAGAATTCAACCTCACTAGTGCTACCCGCCTCGGTGTTGAGCACTTGTATCTTGTGTGTTCCTGAGTAGCTTCCAGCGGGGATCTCAACTGCCCCACCAGCGACCAGCGCTCCTGTTGCGTCGTACAAATGAGATACCGATGGAACTGCTGGGAACGTTATGGGAGGGAGGTTTCCGGCAGGTAGTTTTGTCCAAAATTGAGTCAGTCCAGCACCCTGAGTCAGTACAGCCCCAGCGTCTATAGCGGCTAAAAGGTATGTTTGAGGAGGAGGTATAATACAACTACCATCATCAACCGTGGCTAGTGGATTGTAATTATCCGCCAATGGATTGGTGCATCCAGTTACAGCTACAGGAGCTACCCCGTAAACTCCTAACCCCTGTACCGCCAAGCTTGATGGATCGAACGATATCTCTCCACTGTTGTTTGTAGATATTTCTCCTTTGTTATCATACTGTATAGATTGTCCTTTTATAAAGTTGTACCACTTCCCCTCTTTGTTTATAAACTCCGCAATCGACCCTTCCTCTTGATCTGTGGTTAACAAACTAACATACCAACCATTATCACTTGATAAGTTATAGTATTGGTCATCTAATAAGTTTTGGTTTATTTTAGATTGTGAACCTTCGTAGTTTATAGTCTTAAACGACTTGACATGGCTAGGGTTACTATTCATAACAACACTCAACTTAGAGTTCGTGTAAAAGTTGTCCATATATTCTACTGTGAAAGAATCCCCAACCAAGAAGTCTCCCTCCGCGGTACCACTTACTTTTCTTCCATGCACCATACTGTTGACACTATTACTACTACTAACCCCATACACAATAACATCACCTTCAAAAATTAATTCTCCGTTTCTATATTGTTTTAAATGAACAGTAGTTGACCCACTCCAACCGTCCCACCCGTTGTTTATTAGATTAACAAAGTTTTGTCTATCCACCCAAAAATATTTACCCACACTTCCATTGGAAGGGTGAGGTCCTACGAAGGGGGTTTTGATATCTTCTATGTAAAAAGTATTTCGGGGCATATCTTCTACGTGGTGTTTCCAAAGTTTCCCTTTCTTAATAGTGTAATATTCGCTAGCACAACTCACGGCGTTCTCTGGAGCAAAAGACTTGAAACTCACCCAGCCTCTCGTGTCCTCTCTAAAAGTAACACTCTTATTTAAAGCAGGTAGTGTTAAATTGTATTCCTCTTGTCGATCATCATAGCTACCTATTAAAGTGTTGTTCAACTGCAGATTATCTCTAAACCAGTCACGCATACCAGCGTTGGATATAGGCGTTAAACCGTCAACAGAAAGTCTCATCACAGTACTTCTTACTTTGTCAGTAAAATAAGCTCTATAGTTTTCAGAAGCAAAAGATTCTGGGTTTTTGGATATACCATACTCACCCGAATATGGGATAGCCTGTCCCAAAACATTGTTGGTTGACGTTACGTTGGTGTTTCCGTCCGCGTTGTACAAAGCGTCTTTATTCGCTAATATCTTCAACACTCTATCTTCACAAAGAGCTATCAAATCCCCTCCTTGTCCCCATCCTGCGTGTAATTTTTGTATACTACCGTATATTGGGTTTATGTCTTTTGTTATCTTCTCAGCCGCTACGAATTGGTTTAAGTTGTTAACCCCTGATGTAGAATTGTATATACCTGAGTAAATCAAACCGTATTTACGCACTTCCTCTTCGTACGCGTCTAATAATATTGTAGAAGCTTTAACTCCATTTCTAACAAACGGCTTGTTGTAAGTATCTCCGATGCGATTAGATTCCACTCCGTTGCTAAATGACCAACAGTTAAACCACCCAAGACCTATCGTATCGGGTTCTAACTCAATCTCAATACTATTTGTGGACCCCGGGTTGTTCGGTTCTAGCGGTACAGCGAAAAAGTATGTTCCGTCGTCATTAGTAAATTTAAGTTTTATACTTTGTAATTCCGAATAAAGAATACTACTAGAAAGAGTAACAGTGTTACCGATAACTTTGGTTACAAATGTTCCATCAGCAAATGTAGACGCCCCATCCGTAGTGATAGTAGCACCTATAGATATGAATTCCCCCAAGTTGTTAACCGTGAGTCGAGTCGGTAGCTGTCCACTTGCTTCGTAGTATATATCCAAACCAACATCTTCTTTCGGCTCGGTTTCAAATATAGCGGGGTTATCACTAATTATAGGGTCAATCTCAGTATTAAATTCACTTAAAAATTCCAATTGACCACTTGTTACCGCGTTAATCCCACCAATTGCAGTATTGTCTTCGAGTCTACCAATAGGGAACCCTGTTACCGCATCCACAGGTACACCGCTCCCCGGAGTGAGCTCAAGCACCTCATATCTGATGAGATAATTTAGTCTTTTGTTATATTCCTTTAGCATACCAGTCTCCTGAGACTCTATCCTATCTGTTTTTACTGCATTCCCATTTACTGGGTTTACGAGGGAATGTGCGATATTCGCCCCCCTCCAGTTGTATAACCTTCTTTTGGTTGACTGAGTTATTTTATATACCTGGGGATCTCCCTTAATTCTAAATAATTTACCCGGAGACAAGTTGCTTACAATACCAGCTTCGTGACTTGTGAAAGAATTATTGGAGTTACCAACATTCCAATTTGCATCATGACTGTAGCTAGGACTGGCGTGGTAACCACCGGCTCCAGTGTTTCCTACGCTGGGTGCTAAAGTAGAGTATGATAAACTTAAATACATGTTCGACCCTGTTGAGTCATACCCTCCGTCGTTCTCTAGGTCTGTTAAGTTTGTATAATCCCCTGTGTGGATACCCTTCTTAAACACTAAACCTGTACTTCGTCCACTAGGCCCGGAGAAAGTAAATCCATTACTGTCTTCATAAGTGTCATTTAAACTTGAAATATCACTAAGCTCAGTGTTCCCTTCTGTGGCAATAAAGTCACTAATATCGTCTGAGTTATCAGGTTGCACGCCAGCGAAAGCAGCTTCGTCAATAAACCATTTACCATCGTAAGTATTTCCTCCGAACTTAAGGAGCGATTGCCAATGCTCTGGTAGTTTGGATGTTAAGTTCCCTGTAGTACCCGTTGTTACTCCAGGAGCGTTTGTGTCAGACAACTTAAATATACTGGTAGAAGCATCCACTTTGTATCCTTGCTCTAAAGGTATAGGGTTAGCTATATTAGCTCTAATTATATCGTCGTCTAAAATTTTAACAAAAAACCTACCGTCGAACTCCGGTTTATTTAACACTTCTTTTTTGTAGAAGTGAGGTTTTAACTGTCCAGAGTTAGCGAAATTATTAGCTATCCCATCTGTAATCCAGCTTTCGGAAGGGCGGATTGGATCGGTGAATCTTACTACGTAAACCTCAGTGGTACTTGTAGTTATTTTATTAATCTCAGAAATTTTACGTTTTTCTGACACCCTTGTATACCAAATTCCAGTGCCAGCGTCTTTAACCAGGGTAGAGAATGATACATATATATCATCCCCGTCGCGTTTATTCCATAAATCTTCTAACCCAGGAAGACCCATGTTGTTAGCGGTGGGATCGTATAGACCCGCCCATCTATCTACCTTTACTGAAAAAGAAGTGTGCCCAGGGTAAGGAGCTTCTGCTGGTGAGTTGAATGTAGCTACCGCCCCTGTTGATGAGCCTCCGAGTAAAGCGTAACCATCTATATCTAAATTAGGTTCCGCTAGTAACGTGTATTCAGTTTTTATATAATCGGGGGCTTCGTTTTTTATTGATACGATTTTATATCTAGCTTCTTCCTGAACAGCACCTTTGTCTTCGATTCCCTTTTTCAACACTAAATAAGTATCTTCATCCACTTTATTTCTATCTACCGATGGAAACGAAATCCAAACATTACCGTCACTAGCGTCGTAAACTCTCCCCATAGCTAGGTTATAATACTCGTTAGAAGTCTCCTTCACGAATATCTTATAATAATCAGCCCAGGGTGGAGCTGGTGATTGTAGAGATACTGTAAACGCACTAGACTGAGGCGAGGAAGACTTGCTAACCTCAAAACCCGCATCGTTGTTAGTAAATACAGGTGTTTCTCGCCCATATTTATCCCCGTATACCACCCCGAAGTTATAAGCTCTTAATGACTTTATAGACTTATGAGCTTTATTGTCTATGTTTTTTTCCCTAACATCTAGAGATGCTGACAATAACGGAGAGTACGTCTCACCTGTAATGTCGCTAATATCGTATCCTTGAGTATAATTTCCATAAACAACTCTATTCCCAACAATATCTTGAGCTAGAGCGTTTTTGGGCACGTTGTCCCATGGGCGAATAATCTGATTGGATGGAAGTTGTTGGTAGATGTTCTCGGTAGTTACGTTGTAAGCGCCTTTTAATCCAAATCCAGTTCCGGGAGCCTCCCATATCTCATCATCTCTGTTTACAGATTTTATAACGTATATATTAGGGGCAGATTCTTCCTTGTATAATAGATCTATCTGCACCACGTCCTTAGGTAGTGATGGTGTTACAAAATCCCTCAAGGTCAGTGTTTCTAGGTTATTTGTCATACCTATGTTAAAAGCCTTTTTAGGATGATAATCAAAAGCTCCTGGGATAAACACAACCTCAGAGAATGGTCCTACTTGAGAGTATTCATTATCCTCATACTTGTATCGACAAGCAAATCTAGGTAGTTTTCGTTTAAACAAGCCTTTACCTTCTTCTTCTAACTTAAAGTGATGCTTCTCAATATAATTCCCCGCCTCACTCGATAGTGAAGCTATGGTAACTCTATATGCTATTTGGGTACTAGAAGCTGTTCCAAACGAGGGGATAGCAAAAGGACCTGGCTCTATTTGCTTTATAATGACTCTCGCCGTGAAATCGTTCGGTTCATTTAAAGAAAAAGGATTCATTCTAAGAACGTCCCCTATTAGTAGATTTGGAGCGTTTCCCGTGGCGTCCTCATCGATTATTATCCACATGTCAGTGCCCTCCTCTCTGTTCAACCCAGTAAATGGGTCTACAAAATTATCGTAGTTGTTTCCTCCAAAAACCGTTTTACCATCAATAAACCCACCCCTACCTGATGAAGTGTCTCCAATTCCAGGTGGTTTCGCTGGCCCTTTCCTTATCACGGTCACATGCTCTTCTTTCATAATACCCTTTCCGATACCATTAACAATAAGTTGTGTGCCATGTAGTGGGTTAGTGTTTGTCCCTAATTTACAGCGAGGTATGTTTATCTTTTTTGGTTCCGTAGCCCCGTCAGTCCATAATAATAAATCGTCTAGTATGTTAATACCTGTTATTAGTTTGTTACTGTTAATACCTAGCGCCTTCTCCCTAAAAGCGACCGCTTTTGATGTGGACACAGTAGCTATATCAGCAATAAACGCCTGTATGTCTGATTGGGTGTAGATGGCGGGGAAACTGTCTGGGCTTTCTAGAGATACCACAACACTGTTCGTAGAGAAAGAAACTACCTCTAACTTTAAATCTGAATAAACAGAGGTGGTGGTAGTTATAGAAGTGATTAGGTCTCCATTGGCAAAAACATGATCGTTAAACGGCATAACAAGAGTGTTATCAAATATCTGGAGAGTGATAGGATTGGACGTAAAGGCTTCTTTGTAGTAGATATCAGCAAAAACTACATTAGTTGCGGTACCTTGATATTCCAATATATAGTCCCCTGCGGTAGAGATACCTTCTGTTTCTGTCCCATCGAGCACCGTTAAGTTGGACTGCTGGTCTACAGTGAAGTCTCCAGCAACAAACCAATACAGGGCGTCATTTTTTTCGTCCGCCACGCTCCCAACACAAACATCTCCTTCTTTTAAGAAATTGAGATCCGCTACTAATTTGTTACCTAGAATATTTTGGGCTGTACCTACATCTGACCCCTCCGAAGTAGATACTTGTATGTTCATCGCGTCTCTATATTCTCCGTTGGGAACAAGTCTCTCATCAACATCCTTGTTCATTTTACCACCGGTAAACTGCTGTTTAATTTCTGGCATGCACTAGTGTTTTATTTGTTTCGATTTACCTCTTAGAACTTGAGTAAGTTCTTCTAGCTTGATATTTGATAATCTTAATTTTGCAGTTCTAATAGCTGCAAATCTTTCTTTTTTAAATCTATTAACCTGGTACTCTGGAATGTTTGCTTTTCCAGCTAATATAGCGTGTGATATCCACTTGTACATAGCTTCTTCAGCGAACTTATGAACCTGCATTTCTCCGTCTGTACCAAGACTATCACTTATATAATCTAAGATCACAGTTTTTCCACTAATATTAGAGCTAAAATGTATTTTTCCAGATACTTGATCTATATAAAAAGATCCATTGGCTTGAGCGTGTTGTGGGTCTAATCCATATCTAGACCCTTCCATTGGCCAATAAGTATCGTCTTGATAATCATCTTGATTTTCAGATGGAGTTGCTGACTTATAGTTTGACCAAGTTGTTGACTCTGAGTTTAATGGCACGTCTCCTGATTCTACTAAAGTTACATCTGATACGCTACCAGTAAATGGAGTTAAAGAGTTAACTTCAAAATAAAATCTGCTAGGGTGAGACGTTGTGCTCCCTAAATTAAGTGTGATTGTTTCTGTATAAGTTCCGTTTTGTGATCGATCGGAAAATACTGCGTGATTGTCAAACTCATCAATTATTTTTGGTCTTAGTGTTGGTATTGCCGCAGAGGACAATGGGTCTATATAAGGAACATTGCTTATAGTGTAGGTTAAAGTATAAGATTTACCAACCTCACTAACTACATTGCTCCAATTCAATTTTCCAAATTGAGCGGTGGATGTAAAGTCAACTTGATTGTTAACCGAGTCTTTAGCCACACCGGAGCTGTAGGTAATATTTGTTTCATCTGTGTCAAGCCCTTGATTGAAACCGCTGATAATAGGAGAATAAATACCACTTGTAGCGTCTTGAACTATAGAAGGCGGGTTTGAGGTTTTACTCGTAGGGTGTAACAAGTGTTTTATACCAGCGGAATCTACCCAAGATATTTTAGTATAATTAACATAATCTTGCGGAAGCGTCATTTGAAGAGTTGCTGGGACAGCTATCTCTTGTGCTTTAAAAGATTTAAACGTATCAAAAGATAATTCAGCTAAAGCTCTTTGTGCGTGGAAAGCAACGTCTAGTCTTTTTGCTTTTGGTATAATTTTATCTTCACCAACATACACTATCATAAATTGGTTTATTATATCTTCTAAAGAAACAAATTGATAACTACCGTGGTTACTCCCTAAATAATACTCTTGTTGTGTTTGATTTAGTAACGCCATTTATTTATTGTTTTTCTTGTTGGATTTGTAGTGACTCTAAGCCTTGGCCTCCTTGTGCGACATCATTTCTCTGCATGGATAACCCAGCATATTTTAATATTTTATAAACTAACTCTGTTTCCTCTGAAGGATGTAGTTCAAAGTCTGTTGTTTTACTAGGATCAGGATCATAAAGTGCTTTATCACCAATAACAAAATAACCCCAACTTGGTTTTTTTGGCTTCCTTATATAATCAGCTCTTACATTAACCATTGTTGGAGTTGTGATATCACTACCATCGTCATTTACTGGGTATGGGTATATCTTTATGCGATTGTAACTGTTATTATGCTTAACAAAAACTGGTCGAGATTTAGTGTGCTTTGTCAACTTGCTTTTAGAGGAGGTTGCAAATTCTTTTGGAGTTAACTGCTCACATATAGAACTTCCAGTAACATCTGGATAAGATACAGAGATTTCTCCTAATCTATATAAATCAGGTATATCATTCTCTAAATTCACATCTCCATATTCGTTTAAAACCGTGATGTTATCTTGTACAGCCCAAAATTCAAAAAATGATATTTTATCTTTTATAATTGATATAACATCAGAATACTCACTATCGTTGCCTGGTAATCTTTTAAATTGATTTAAGTCGTAAAAATATTGTTCAAATATTTCTTTTTGTGCTTGATCAGCAAATAAGTTAAACTCTTGAGGAGTTATATAACCTCTTTGTTCTTTATTAGCTAGTGCTAAAACTTTTTGATATACCGTATCTATACTTATTGCCATAATTTCTTTTTTTGTAGTTTACGATCGCCCCGTAGAGCGACCGCATCTACAGTTAGATTAATTTAATCTTTTTTCAATATTGGAGTAAATCTCCATACCTTCATCAGTTTTAAACCAAGCGGCTAAAGCCGAATAAGGGTGTTCGTCAAATGGAACGTTCATTAACTTTCTATCATTTGAACCCCATGAAAAAGTTCTTTGATCAGAAGATAATTTTAATATCCCCATTTCAGTTGCTTTGATACCAAAGTTTCTAAGTACAACATTATCATCATTTACTAACTCTAAGAACAAACCTGGGTTTCTCTTAGCATATAATAGTAAATCTCTTTTAAGTTCCTTAGAGCTCATTTCTGATACCTTAGAACCTACCTCTACACGCATAACCGCCTCAGCCATATCTATATCTAAACTTTGAGCCGCGTTTAATGCTTCAATCTCCATCTCTATATCTTCAACCTCGTGAGCTGCTACAACTTGCGGTTGGTTTTCATAATAAGTTTTATCTTTCATAGGGTGATATAAAGATAATAACTTTTGTAATACAACTTTGTTTTTTGGCACTTGTAAAACGCCATTTCTAAAAATAATGTGTGATAGCCTTTGATCACCCTTCATTTCATCTACAAAGCAAGTGGTTTGATTTTCACAATACTTTAGTTCTCTTTCATAACCCTCTTTTTTATCAAACCAATATATACCTGCTGATTTAATAGACTTGCTTAGTGGTGTTCCTCTTTTTATAAGATAAGTTCTATCTTTAACTTCCCACTCGGGTTTTTTAGATTCAATTTTTTTAGGTTTTGGTGTTTCAACAACCGGTGTTTCAACAACAGGTACCTCTACCATTTCTTTTGTTTCTTTTTTCTTTGCCATAATATAATATATAATAAAATTAATAAAAATAAAAGGCCGAGGCCGAAGCCCCGGTCTTTTAAAAATTGCTTAGTTTAATAACATGAAGTTATTAGCACCTTGAGTAACCATACATCTTTCAGTTAAGAAGTTTACAGTCATTGCATCTAAATCAGAAGTAGTAGCTCCAACAGAACCAGTAACCCACGTCTTCATTTTTCTACTTTCTAACTGTGAAGCTCTATAACGAACATGTAGGAAAGGTCTTTTAAGATTCTTTCCTAAAGCTTGATCATAAACAGAAGTTACACCAGCTGGTATAACAACACCTCTAATACCCTCAGCAGTAGCAGTAAGATTAATACCACCTCTAGTAGCTAAGTCATTTAAGTATTTCCAGTCAGACTTATAGAAGTCATAAGAACCTCTTCTGAAACCAGAGAAACCTAAGTTTAATGCCATATCTTCTGAGTTGTCAAATACTCCGTAAGAAGTACCACCAGCTCCGTAAGAATTCATAGAAGCTAACATATCGTCAATAGCTAAAGCAGTTGCTCTATTTACAAATAACATGTTTTCTTCAATAGCACCATTTCTATCAAACTCTGCTAAGATAGCATCAAACTCCGCTAAATCAGTTGCAGCGTTAACACCAGTAATACCAGACGATTGATGTCCTCTAGCTTCGATAGCAGAAAATAAACCTTCAGTACCCGCTGTACCAGCACCACCATCAGTTGGTAAGGCTATAGCAGAAGCAGCAGCTACTGTTTCAGCTTCAATTAAAGCCATTTCACAGTAATCTGTAAACCTAGCTCTAGTATCACCTTCAGCTTTTAAATACCAGTAGTAACCATTTTGTCCATCTTCACCAGATACTTCAACCCAACCTACTTGAGCAACATCAGATCCTGAAACCTCGTACATGTCTTTCATTATAATTGGCTTGTTAGTAAATGTAGTGAATTGTGGTTCGTTAGATCTAGCTCCTAAATACGCAGTACCTTTAGCATACTCAGAACCAAATACCATTATAGTACAAGCATTGTCACCATTAACAAAACCCGCGTTTGTCATGTGTGCAACGCTATAAGGCTGTACCGTGATAGTTTGATTACCAGCAGCAGCAACGCTTACACGAGCTGTAACTGTTTGCCCACCACCAGAAATTAACACCATATCACCAACTCTAATACCATGCGTAGTTGTTTGAGCAACACCATCAATATCAGTTAAGATATTAATAGTACTCGCTGTAACATCTAACATATCACATATATAAGATAAGTGTAACCTACCTTGTTCTGACCAAATAACTTGATCAGCTGACATAGCTTCCTCCGCTCCAACTTGAGATAAAAAACCTGATATAGTTCTCTTACCGAAAACTTCAGCTTCTTTCTCCATCAAATCAGGAAGATATTGCTGTGCCCATCCATTGTTTTGGATGTCTAAATAATTCTCAGAAGTAACCGCTTGTACTGCTGCGCCTCTACTCTGAGTTCCTCTTGTAATTGCCATTTTAAATTTTTTTTAAATTATTACTTTTTAAATTTGTTGTTTTTAATTTTAAACTTAAAATCATCAGCATTGTCACCTAATACTCTTACCGTCATACCGCTTGTTTCAATTTTTCCATGACTTTGTCTTGGGTTCATATCAACGTTCTTGGCTTTAGCCATACTACTTTTCATAGCATCGGTTTTTCCTTGTTCGTAAAAGTGTTTCGCAACAGCATCCGCATTCATTGCTGTATATAGAGATTTATGATAACCCTTGGCATCTGACATTTCGTTATTTTCATTCAAGAACTTCTTGACAAAATTATTAATATCACCCTGAGTATTTTTAACCTCTTCAGCGTTGTTTACATTAAATCTATACTTTTTATCACCGACGTTATATTCAAAACCTTTGAACTTGTCGTTAAAAACATTTTCAGTTTTACTTAAAAAAGTTGACTTTTGTTTTTCAGCTGTTTTTTGAGTTGCTTCTGACTCTTTGTTGTATCTATTAAAGAAATCAATTGCCTTTTGTTGCTCACCCGTAAGTTTGCTTCCAGCCTTGATCTCTTCATAGTATTTAGACTTTTGCCCGTCTAAGTGGGCTTTAGCGCTGGCAACTTGCTCTTTAAGCGCTAATTTCTTTCTACGTATATCTCTATCGTCGTCTACATCTTCGTCGTAAGAGAACGTGTCTTCCATAAGGAAGTTAATTTCTTCGTTATCTAAATGAGGTTTTGTTTGTTTGTAGTATTCTCTTAACAAAGCATTATCATCTAGTTTGCTATAATCTTGATTAAGCTTTACATAATCGCTTAAATCACCTCCAGTCTCTTCCATAAAGTCCATTAACTTTTGGATATTCTCTGGTAATGGTTTTCCAGTAGCCTCGGCTTCTGCTATAGCTTCTTCAACCTGTTCTTCAACCTCTTCAACCTCTTCCTCAGTAATCTCTTCTAATACTGAAGTTTCTTGTGTTTCAGCTTCCGGTTGTACCTCTTCTTGTTCTTGTGCGGGCTCGGCATTTTCAGACTCTGCAGCCACTCCGCTGTTGTCAGCGTTATCTTCTTTAGTTTCATTTTCTTCTGGTGTTAGTGGTTTACTTAAATCTACCTTAATAACACTATCGTCTCCAGCAGATTCAAATTTACTTTCACCAACCGTTTCTACGGTTTGATCTTGTGTAATCTCTTCGACTACGTTTTCATTTTTTTCTTCCATAATATAATATAATAATAATTAATAATAATCCTACTTAGGGTCGAACGCATTTAAGTTGAAGTCTCCACTTAATATATCATTACCTGAAGACTCAAAGTTTTTAGGTGTTCCACCACTATTTCTTTGATCTATAAGCTCACTTTGTTGAGTGGCTTGTATTTTTGTTCTTTTATCTTTTCTATCTTCTCTTTTATTTTCTCTATCGGCCACGCTCTGTGATTCTGCAGTTTTTAATTGCATGTTGTAATCGAACTCAATCTTCATTAATTGTTTCTTAAGCTCAACCTCTTGTTGTTGCTCCTGTATTCTTAATTGAGACTTAGTCTGCTCTAATTGCATCGTAGTTTGAGCTATAGCTTGGTTTTTTTGAATTTCAGCTTGAGCAGCGGAAGCAGACGCTTGTTGGTTGGCTTGAGACTGTTGTTCCATATTTTGTTTTTGAGTCTCTCTATCTAATTCAAGTTTTTTCTTTCTTCTAATCTTTAGCAATTGATTTGCTAGTTTTAAATTTCTAACATCTCTAATATCTATAGCATCTTCTAGATCAATACTTTGCGTTTGAAGTGCTACCTGTATGTTGTTCTCTAGCATAGCTTTTTCTTCTTCATCAGGTAAGAGTTCTATAAATATACCAAAATCATACAAGTGTAACTCTGACATCTCTTTAAGAGTAGCTACATTAGATGCTCCAATAGCTTGTATAAACGCGTCTTTCGTTGGAGAGTATTCTATAATATCAGAAATTCTTAAAGATAAACACTCAGCAACCTCAGCTGTTAGATATAGACCAGCTTGTAATATGTGTCTCGTAGCCGTGTTTGAGTTTGCTGCAGCTATTTTTTGAATACCAACTAAAGCGTTTTTATCTGGAGTACTACCGTCTCTAGCTTCATTAAGACCGGTCACATCTCTTATCATTTGTAAGTAATAGTTATAATTACCAATAAGAGCTTGCATTTTGTTTCCACCAGAACCCGATGTGATTTCTTGAATAGGTACTTTTCCTGGATTCATGTCACCTTCGCTCGTAAACGATCTACCAATTACAGAACCAGTTTGGAAGAACATGTTTAATGCTTCTTGTGGATTGTAGTTTGTTCCATTACCTAAGTCAACCTCGGCTAAACCATCAGCATCTAAATAAACACCATCTGGAACCATCCTTGATAATACTTGTTGGAGTTTTAAATGAGTTAATTGAATCATATCAGCAAAACCTGTTATACGCTTTACTAACGAATCAATTCTTCCTTCGTACATTCTAGGAGCAACAATATTATAATTCATTTTAACCTTAGTAAAATCACTTTTAGGTCTCATCATATTCTTAGCCATCTCCCATTTAAGTAGTTTGTCTGTACCTAAAATCATAGCACCTTCATAAAGACATTCTATAGATCTAATCATTCTACTATAACCACCCTCCATACCGTTTGGTGGATTGTACTTATCGTCTCTTGGTATAATCTTGTCCGCGCCAGTAGCAGTTTCTTTAACCTTGTAAACCTCATTCATATAGGTTTTATAATTAAAATATAAAACTTGTATAGTGTTGTTATCTTCCTTGTCGTAACTATGTCTAGAGTTGTAGTTAGATCTGTTGTTGGATTTGTTCTTCATTATATCTTCAAGATCACTTTCAGATAAATGAGGAAATTGCTTTGCCAACTCATTAACCGGTATTGTTTTCACTTCTCCAACATAGTATATATCTTCAAAGTAAGGAGAGTCTGTGTAAGAATACACTAGGTTAGCTGGGTCAACATAATCTATAACAACCCCCTCTGAAGTGTTAAAATTTGTTTTAACAGCGCCAATACCTAAAACAGTAAGATCGTGATAAAATCTCTTTTTAATGAGCTCATAATTATTACCATTTAAAAGTGTATTCAACGCTTGTTCTTCTGCTATTTCTATAGATTGCTTATAACTCAACTGCATATGAACATTAAGTTCGTCCTTACTTTCTGGTAGATCTTTCTGCTCCATCTCACTACTTCTGGAATCTATACCGTACATTGCCGATTGATTATCAAAAGCCTTACCATCCATATCTCTAAGTACATTCTCCATGTATTCTGTTCTTTGAGCGACTCCAAATGGATCTTGTGAGAATGCTTTTATGTCATATGTTCTTTCGGCTATACCGTTTACAACTATATCAACAAACTTAGATATAATTGGAACTGGTTTCCAGTCTAAATTTAAATAGGACAAATCACCGTTAATAGACAACTCATCCTTATACTTTTGGATAGACTGTTCGCCTCTCGCGTACAATCTTAGATTATGAAAATCATTGTTATTAGCTTTATACCTATTAGAACCTCTATCGTTATTAAACCATTCTTGCTCTATAGCTTTACCTACTTTCAAACCATAGTCGTAGCTTAGCTTTTCAGCATCACTAACTGTTTGACTCGGGAAATAACTTTTAATGCCAGACTCTGCCATATTTATTATTTGATTATTTGTGAATTTGTTCCAGTATTAGTATACCTGGAAATGTTTAAATTTAATGGTTGTTTTTCAACCTTAACGTTTGGCGCGTATAAATGCCTGTTGTTAGCCATAATAGCTAAACCAGAACTTATCGACGCATCAAACTTTGTTCTTTTGTTTATATCAAACTTTGCCCAATCATTTAGTAGTTCGTTAAAATAACAATCACCAAATGTTCCATCTCGCTTCATTCCAACGTGATCTTGTATATACATTTCAATTGCCGCCGCGTGAGCTTGTTTAATATCTTCTGAAGAGTTAGGTATACCACCTACTTCTTTTTCTGCAACAGATAACTTATTCCATATCTTGTCTGGTCTATTCATACTAAACCCTCTATATCCTCTACGTCTCAGATAATACAAGAGACGAGGTTTATTGTTCTCTGCGAGTATTGGCATCCCATAAAATACTAAAGCCATTAGAATGTCCTCAAAGAACATCTCGGCTGTTGGTGGTCTAGACAAGTATTCTAAAAAGAAACTGTTAGCTGGAGCATCTTCCATACTGAATCTAGTTAAACCGTGTAAAGCACCTTTAGATCCTTTTCCATCTACCGTTCCGGATATATCATAACTATCACAACCAAACGCTCCCATATGTTCGTTACCTGGATATTTAATGCCGTTTTTAAGTACCACTCTGTTTTGTAGTTGTTGAGGTGGAACCCAACTAACTTTAAATCTACCTTTTGGATCTGGGTAGAATATTACTTGAGAATCTTTAATACCATTTACCCACTGAAAATTACCAGTTGTAATTCCTAAGGTTCTAGACATCTCTTCGTTATAATCTATCTGCTCGTATATCTTTGTAAGGTTAAATATACTATTTTTAGTCTCATCTCTAAATGCGTGTTCTTCTGTTCTAGGAAACTGACGGTAAAATTCGTTTAAGGCATCTTGATCGTCTTTTAAACCATCTACCTCGTTTTGCCAGTTATCTATTACGCCTACATCTATTAATTCACCGTCTGGTGTAAGTCTGTCGACGTCAGGAGTAGTAAAGACTGGAATTCCATACTCGTCAATAAATCCTTCGTAGTTCCATTCCATTGGGATAAAAAGAGAGTATAAGCCAGACTTTGTCTGACCATTTCTATTTCTTCTCGTGACATCTGAGGCATTGTATAATTTTTTAAAGTTTTCTCCACCCTTATCTAAAGCATTTGAAGTCGAGCCCATCATACATTTACCTATAATTCTACTACCTAATCGTAAACATGTTTTTGTAACCCTCCAGTTATTTAAAATATTATCGGGTCTCTCCCATTTACCAGACTCATCATGAACTAGTAACGCTAGTTTCTCACCATCATAACTATTGTCTCCAGTGTTTTTCCAGTCAATCGTCGTATCCAAACCCTCAATCTCTTCCAACCCATCTGTGGCTGACATCTTTTTTCGTGTAAACTTACTAGCAGGTACACGGTAAGCAAGCTCGGACTTAGGGCGATCCATACCATCTTGTACAGGTTTAAAAAAGAATGGATAGTTAATCGATATAGGAACCACTTTGTCTGTAAACATCTTCTTTGCATCTGATCCAGTTTTAGATAATATACCAAATCTACTATCACTTGCGAGAGTAGCTAAATTAACTGTTTCTGCTGACGACATGAAAGAAAATCCAGAACGTCTATTTTTAAGGTAGCACATTCCGTAACATCTTTTGTCTGCCTTGCAAGCTTCCCAGAATATATAAAATAATCTGTTTGCCTCTCTAAAATCTGGAGCACCCACGTCAATCTTACTCCATTGCAAGTACATGTACTGCGTACCTGTTATCCAGGTTGGTTTACCATTATTCGTGAACCAGAATCCCTCTTCCCTTCTTCTGAACTCTTCGTCTATATAATCGTACCATTTTTCTTTACTGCTTTCCGGATAGTTTCTCCAATCGAATATATTTTTAATTCTTTGCAACTCCTTGGGGTACTCGAATTTCACCCATTTGTTCTTCGGATCTTTGTATACTTCTTTAGGAGCTTTTGGTAACGCAATAACTAGTCCTTGTATTTCTATTATCTCACCTATTTGCCCGTTGTGAGATAACACTATAATATCGTGTTCTTTATCGTAGCCGTATTTCCATTTCTTACCTTTATTAAGTCTACTGATAGTAGTCTTTTTTACAGGTTCAACTGTCTTAACTAAACTTTGCTCGTACATTACTTAGATCTACTTTCTGCGAATCCTTTAAAAGTTTTTTCCTTTGCCTCTTCAGGTGTTTTACCCTCAAGCAAGTTTTCTTCTTCTTCAATTCTGTTAAGTATCTCAAATGCG
>UEXM01000492.1_pt1 | contig 41692 bp, 45 predicted proteins | sample 1796661 | NCBI WGS metagenome assembly UEXM01 (sample SAMEA4772469, study PRJEB27181) | metagenome | reverse complement strand
GAGGACAACCCCTTCGAGGAGGGATCCGCTGACGCATCCGCCAAGACTGGCAAGCGTCGGAAGGGTTCCGCCAGGTCGCTGGTGATCCCGAAGCCGGCCTCTGGTGCTGGCCCTTACAGCGGAGGCGGTTGATGAACGGCAGGATCAAGAGCTTCTACACAAGTTTGAACAGCAAGCGGCAGACGCTGCTTGACCGGGCTCGATTTTGCTCGAGCCTCACGAAGCCCTGGGTCCTTCCACCTGATGGGATGGCGGACGGCGACACGCTGCCCGAACCGTTCTCAAGCCTCGCCGCCAGGGGGATCACCAACCTAGAGGGCCGACTGCTCCTCGCCCTCTACCCCCCTGGTCGGCCCTTCTTCGCCCTTCGCATGGCCTCGCAGCTCGAGTACGACGAGACCGTGGACGCGGCGGCCAAGCAGCAGATCGAGCAGGCCCTGTTCCTGCAAGAAATGACCATGCAGGCCACGCTCGAGTCTGCCTACACCGGATCCCGAGGCGGCAACCGCAGGCGTTCGGGGTTCCGGACCAGGAAACGGCAGGCCCTGACGCAGCTCCTGGTCACGGGAGACGTGCTCGAGCAGCTGACTGACGACTACCGGATCAAGGTGTTCCGTCGAGATCAATACTGCACCAAGAGGGACAGTTCTGGAGACGTTCTCTGCCACGCCATTGTCGAGCAGATCGACCCGATGACGCTGACCGATGCTGAGCTCGAGGCTTGCCAAATGCGTCGGGAAGACATGGCTGACAAGTACCCGAGCGACCGGCTCGAGGATCTCTACACGCTCTGCGAGTGGAATCCAGTCACCCAGCGATGGGTGATCGAGCAGGAAATGTGTGGCCATGTGATTCGCATGAGCGAGGACGCCGTCTCCCCCTACATGGCGACGGCCTACGAGCTGGCACCAGGCGAAAGCTATGGCCGGGGCCTGGTCGAGCTCAACCTGGGCGACATCCGATCCATGAATGAGCTCACGATGAGCCTCCTGGACTTCTCGGCCACGGCATCCAAGCAGCTGTTCTGCGTTGACTACAACTCCCAGGTCCGGCCCCAGGACCTGGCCCAGCCCACCGGCTCCGTCATCCAGGCCAGGGTCCAGAGCGGCCAGGTCACAGACGTGAGCCTGCTTCGGGCCGACAAGCTGGCCGACTTCCAGGTCACGGCCAACACCAGGGACTCGATTCGTAAGGACCTGGCCACGGTCATGCTCATGGAATCAGAAGCTACCCCTCAAGGCGAGCGGGTCACTGCATTCCAGGTTCAGCGGGTAGCGTCGGAACTCGAGGGTGCCCTGGGTGGGGTGTTCGCTCCAATCGCCGACTCCCAGCAGGTCCCCCTGGTCGAGAGGCTCATGTTCCAGATGAAGAGGGACCGAATCCTGCCGGCCATCCCCGACGACACGGTCGAGATCGAGACCCTCACGGGCATCGCCGCCTTGTCTCGAGAAGCAGACGGCGGACGCATGATGCAGGTGCTTCAGATGATGACACAGCTCGGCCCCGAGGTCATGCAGCGCGTAGATACCACTGTCCTGGTCGATCTTCTGATGCGTCAGGCTGGCGTTTATGAGCCAGGTCTGCTCAAATCCCCCGAGCAGTTGCAGCAAGAACAACAGGCAGCAATGCAGCAGCAGATGGCGCAGCAGGCGGCGGGCAAAGCCGTGGACGTCATCGGAAACACCGAGCAAGCCCGCGCACAGCAGGAGCTAACCAATGAGTGAAGAAGCCACGGGGCTACCACCAGTCACCGCACCGATCAAGCCTGAGCAGCACAACAGCCCGATCGACGGGCTCGAGGTGCCAGAGGGTGCTACCGCACCCGAAAACGTGCAGGTCATCGGCGACGGCACGGCAGAAGCCAGCTTCCCCGACCAGGACGAGGCACGGCAGGCAGCTGCTGAGGAGGCCACAAAGGCCGAGCAGGCCAAGCTCGCCGGCAAGTACGAGACCGTCGAGGATCTCGAGAAGGCCTACCAGGAAGCCCAGCGGAAGATCACCGAGCTGAGCCAGCAGGACGCCCGCACCTCCGAAGAAGAAACCGCCTTCCAAATCGAGAAGCACGGACCGTTCGCCGATCGGGATATCGCCGGCGTGCTCGAGGCCGCGAGCCTGGACGGCAAGATGCTTGCCGAGCAGTGGGAAAACCAGGGCAAGCTGACCGATGAGCAGTACGAATCGCTGAAGCAGATCGGGTACTCCCGCCAGGTCGTTGATACATTCGTGGCTGGCCAGTATTCGATGGTGCAGGCCGAGAACAACACCCAGCAGCAGATGCTGACCCAGGCCAAGACCCTGGTCGGAGGGGAAGATCAGCTCCAGAACCTGTATCAGTGGGCAGCAAACAACTACACCCCCCACCAGCAGGAGCAGCTGAACCAGAGACTCGCGGATCCCCGCACCTGGCAGTCAGCCCTGAAGGAAATGATGTTCGATCAGTCCTCGGCAGCTGGAACGATCCAGTCGCGGCCATTGATGGACGCCACCGAAGTGGCACCGCCCGAGCCGGCGGGATTCACCACGACCCGTGAGGTCCTGATGGCGTTTGAAGCTGCCAGGAACAACGGGTTCATGTCGGACGAGACTAAAGCCAAGCTCGCCCGCACCCCGCAGCACCTCCTTGAAGGAGTCGGTTGATGCCCCCACTTATGACCAAGGAAATGTTTGACCAGCTCCAAAAGATGCGATGCGAGATTCGCTTCTCAAGCCAGGACGGCGAGCACTGCGCGTCACTGCATGACACGCTGACCAAGAAGGGTATCGACCACGCGACCAGCTGGAACCTGACGGATGCAGCCCGCAAGGTGATCGAGAAGCACAAGGACCGCCCCGTTGACATTGACAGCGCGCAAGCCTTGAAGGCAACCACGAAGACTCAGGCGGAAAAGATTGAGCAGCTCGAAGCCGAGCTCGCCAAACTCAAGCCCGCCGAAACCAGGAAGCGGCGACGTGCTGCTTCCAAGACCGCGACGATGAACGCGAACGACGCCCCCGATACCGGAAAATCTCCGCCGGGGACACCGTCTGGAGCTGACTGACCTCGCCCCTAAGTAACGACACAAAAACGGAGCCATCACATGGCACTTGGCGACACAGTCCCCACGCGGATCCTCCAGAAGAATGCAACTGGAGACGACCGCGCCCTCGCCCTGAAGATTTTCAGCGGCCAGGTCTACGAAGCGTTCACGGCTAAGACCGTGTTCTTTGACAACACCGGAAACATCATGGCCACCAAGGTCCTGACCGGCGGACACGAGGCCCAGTGGCCCATCATGGGCGACGACCCCACGGCCGCCTACCACAATCCCGGCGAGTTGATGGTTGACGGAACGATCAAGATGACCGAAGGCGTCGTCCGCGTGGACGACATCCTGGTCAGTCACATTGATGTCCCGTTCAACGATCTCAACATCTCCCACTACGACGTCCTGGCCCCGTTCGCCACCAAGCTCGGCCGAGCCCTGGCGATCGACATGGACAAGAAGCTGGCGATCGTCGGACTCCGTGCCGCCCAGACTGCTGCCGCTCCTGGCATTCACAACGGCGGCAAGCGGGTATTCGTTGACGATGGTGTCGGTGCCGGCTCGTCCGTCCCCGCCAGCATCACCTCAGCGTTTGCGAACAGTTCGACCGGATCCGGCGCGTTCCGCGACAAGGTTGCAGAGCTCGCCCAGAAGTTCGACGAGGACAACGTCCCCGAGGACGGTCGGTACCTGTTCATTCCCCCGCACATCCGAACGATCCTTCGCCATGAGGCGACGTCGCTCGGTGCGTCGTCAGCGTCGGCACCCGCAGGTAACATCTACTCCAAGGATGTCACCTCGGTGCCTGGAGACCTCAACCGTCGAATCGTCGGCGTGCTCGAGGGGTTCAACCTGATCGTCACCAACCACCTGCCGACGGCAAGTGCGACACCGATCAACAACGCCGGCGACCCGGACACCAAGTACGACTACACCGCGAGCGGGCTTGACGCCTCCGGTGACGATGCCAACGACGGCAGCTTCACTCTGACCGAGGCCCAGGCGAACGCAGTCCCGGCTGCCCTGGCTCTCTGCGGTGCGTCCGAGGGTGCGGCCTCGATCGGAATGGTTCAGGCAGCGGGTATCCGCAGCGTGATCCAGGACGACGAGCGTCGGAACACCAAGTTCATGAAGTCGCAGATCATGGTCGGAGCCGACGTGCTCTGCCCCTGGACTGCCGGCATCATTGGCGTCACGACCTGATTTCGCCTTGGGACCAAGGGCGGAGGGGAGCAATCCCCTCCGCCTTTTTCATTGAGGGATTGGGAATGACTCAGCAGCCCAACAACGTAGTGAAGCTCAGTGGCCGCGATTGGACTGGTATCCTAAGCGTGGCAGCAACCCTGCTCATTGCAACGCTGGCCAGCTACCAGCACCATGATCGCAAGCTCACAGAGCACTCCATCCGACTCGAGTACCAGCAGTCCCAACTCGAGCGTCTCACCCGCGACCTCGAGAGCCTCGAAGCCAGGCTCGAAAAAGGAACTAGATAGATGCCCCAGGTACAGCTCTCGACCAACACCCGGCACTGGCAGATGATCGGAGAACAGACCTCCGACCATGCCCAGCCGGCCATCACGGCAACCGATCCGAAGAATGAGACCAACGTCTACATCACACGGGACAGGAACCTGGCGAAGCTGGTGTTCGCAACTAGCAACGACAACCTCACCGCCAGCGTTTCGCTCTACGGGTGGTCCCAGTTTGGTCCTGGCCACTGGTTGCCTACCCTGATCGGCAAGTTCGCCCTCACGGGTGGAGCCACCCAGGGCCTGTCTGGTGCCCCGATCAACCAGACCTGCTACCTGGTCGATACGATCGCCCTGAACGACGGCGACGAGTCCGTCCGGATTATCTCAGGCATCGCCGGCGAGACCGCCAGCATCACCTGCGACCTGGAGGGTGCGGATCGCCTGGAAGTTCGAGCTCATGACCTCGGCGGCACCGGGGAAAGCACCAAGCTCGTTACTGCGGTGTCAATGTTCTGATATGGGTATTCCACACATCCACCAAAAGCTCGAGGACAACGGTGCGGCCTGCTTCTGGGGCCGGATCGAGTCCGTATCCGCATCGAACGGGCAACCGACCGTCTATCGGTGGGTGGATGAGATCAATGATCGGGACTACCTGGCCAAGTGCGTGGCCGACGGTGCGTACGCCATGTGGATGCCCAGGTACAACCTCGCCAACGGCGGCGTGCCTAGCGACAACCGCTTCAATATGGTCGTTCCTGGAACTGGTTCGTCATATCAAGGCGCACAGCTCGGGCTGAGCAGTGGCGGCCCCCTGAACTGGGGCCGAATGATTGTGCCGGCCTTGGCTGGTCAGAACGTGGGGTTCTACGGAGAATCCGGAGACCTCAGCCCCCTGGCAAGGCGAACGAAGGCGCAGCAGACATACCCGAATGACAGTCCAAAGCCGGAAGCCCTGCCGGGATCTTGGAGCCTCGAGGCCCAGGCGTGCTTCGTCGCTGAGCACGCTGGCAGCACCAAGATCGTGGAAAGTTTCCCGTTCACTCTCGAGTGCTGGGCGAAGCCGACCGCTGCGAACGTAGGCGAGTTTCCCACGGCCAACGGAAAGCCAGGGTGTGCCCTGATGGTCGCACCGCCGAACAACCCGGAGTCCCCCAACACCGCAATCAATGTTCCAGGAGCAGGATGGAAATGCTGGGGCGTCGGATTCAAGGATGACAGCACAAACCCCGGCGTGCCCGTGGTGTTCTGGGGCGGATGGGAGGGACACGACGCCCTCTACCAGGCCGGCCCGGACCCAGGCCGAACCAAGTACCCAACCAGCTCGAGCAACCCGAGCTCGGCCGAGTGGCAGCACGTCGTCGCCGTGTTCCATTCGGCCAGCCACGTCCAGCTCTTCTGGAACGGACGCGAGGTAGGCAACTACAACAACAGCGACTTCACCAGCTTCCGCGACCAGAACGGATCGAACCAGGCATGGTCGGGCAAGACAGTCACGGACCCCTCGAGCTACAGCTACTCCCAGGCCCCCGGTCTGACGGCCTGGATGGGCGGATGCAACTGGTTTTACGATCCAGGAGGCGGCTCGACCCCGACCCTGGAGAAACAGTTCCCCCTCGCCGGAAAGTTTGCTTTCCCCGCCGTCTACCGCAAGGCCCTCTCGAACCGCGAGGTCATGCACCACTTCCTGACTTGCCGCCAGGCTGCGAACATCACGCTCCGGGGCGAGGCCCAGGACTACAGCGGCTCCGCTCCCCAGGGGGTTCTGAAGGTCGAGCGGACCAAGGTTTCGGGACTCGGGCGTTCTGACCAGATTTTGATCTATAAAGATCAAATAACCACGGGCCAGGCCTCGATGGAGATATCGGCAGACGGGAAAGCTGCGATCCAGCAGTGTGGCCTGCCCGATCCATTCCCATACCTGAGCGGCGTCACCGACGACCGCCGGTACCACGACGGAACCCAGGGCGGATTCAAGGGCTACTGCATCGCAGGAGCCATCGGTGCCATATTCGACTCCTCAATCGCCACGATCGCCAACGGGTTCATGGCCCCGATGTCCTGGATTGGGCGGCCGCAGTGGGGCGTCAGCGGGCAAGAGCTCAGCACCCCCACCGGGATGCAGGTCCCGCTCTTCTCCTCAACGAACAACCTGCAACGGAACGCATTCCTCTACGCCGATCTCCAGGATCCGAAGAACGCAGCGGATCGTGCCACTGGAACGGTCAGAGTCACCGCAATCAACAGCAGCAAGGATTCCCGCCTCGGCACCCAGGTGTTCTCTGCGAAGTACGAGAACGGGCAGGTGCTCGAGATAGGGACGCAGCACGAGCCCGAGCTGGCCGTGGCGAGCAGCACTTCAGACGTCGGAACGCTGCGGCTGGCCGATTCCTCCGGAGACGGAGCCTGGGACTACCTGACACTGGTCAGCGGGACCGAGACCCCCCTGGTCATAGGCCCTCACGCCCTGATCGGGTCCCCGATGCCCACGCAGACAGTGATTCGGATGCTGGGCGGAACGCCAAAGCTGCGCAGCCGGCAGGCCACGGGCCTTGTTCGCCGGCACTACGAGATCAACAACATGCCGCCCGCTACCAGGCAGGCCGGAAACAAGACTGCATCGCAGGCTCCAGCTACCCAAACGACAATTGGAACGCTCTCGATCAGCGGACCTCAGACTGCTAACGAGGACACGGCAACGTCCTTCTCAGTGTCCAGGAGCGGAAACTCGAACACGATCACCTACGCCTGGTCATGTTCGCCCAGTGCGACCGTCGTGGCATCCGCAGCGAACGCCTCGATCACCTTCCCGGATCCCGCGACCACCTACACCGTGTCCGTGACGGCAACTGATTCCAACTCTTCAGATACCCCCAAGAGTGCCAGCCAGCAGCTCACCACGAACGCCGCAGCTACGGACTGGGACACACATGAGGTCGGTGCCTTCTTGATTCCGAAACTGGACACGAACGGATTCATTCGTGATTACGATCACCAGTTCCCTCTCGACTCTGCTTACATCGCAGTCGGACGAATGGGTACGAACAGTGCCGCGACTGCCCCGTTCAACTACGCGCCAAATGGCGACTACGGCAGTCCAGCGCATCAAGTGAAAGCCCCGCCATACGCGGCGGTTTGGGTGTCTTCCGAGACGGCAGCCAGTAGTGGTCATGGACGTCCCGATGCCGGGTGGCGCGTATACAAGCGGAACGGATACTCCGACGGAACGGCGGAGGGAGGGACTCCAACTTCCGCTGGCCGAGCGGTGTACATCGCGCACGCTTGGCCGAACGGCGCGGACAATGACGACGGATATCTCGGTCTCGGTGGCACCGACACGTTCCCGTTCTTCGTGGCGCATCTCGACGACTACAGCGGCTCGACTGGATCAGGCGGGACCGATTCCTGGACCGACCCGTTCGACTGGTCATCTCCGAAGTACACGTTGACGGCGACCCTGGTGGCGACATCGGGATCGAACTTGTCCCTCTCAAGCGTCTCAGAATCTGGAGCGACAGCGGACTGGGAACCCTACACCTACCAACCGCTTCGAGGGGGTGCGGTTCACGTCTTCATGCTTATGAAGGCGTCGAGCGGCGGCGCGTTCAACGGATCGGGGAACGACTTCTTCGCAGATACGAAACTCCAGCACGCGAGACTTCGCAACACGACGAGCGGGAGCGAGTACGACATCTGGGATTCCGCGAGTGGAACGGCGGCGGACAAATACACGGCACTCGTCTTCGGAGATTCAAGCGCGAACGAACCGTGGGGATCGGGTGCGACCTTCTACCTCCGGTGGTCCTACAACAGCGGCGACGGGACCACCACTTTCGCTAAGTTCTCCGCCGGCGACACTATTCAACTCGACTTTTACTACACCGATGACACATAAGGAACAGTCCGATGGCATCCGACAGAATTCAAAATTTCGCACAGATCGAGACCGCCCTCAACACGATCTCGGGTCGCATTCAGCGGCTCGGGATGGTCTACAAGGAAGTCACGGGCAGAACTCCGACCGATGACATGCTGATCGACGAATTGATCGCGGCTGCTGCTATCCTGACGGCATCTGCCGAGTCGCTCAAGGCGGTCGAGTACGACCCGACCCCGCCGGACGAAGGCCTCGAGCCGTGAAACTTTTTTCACTCGCGGCCCTGGGCCTGGCCGGATGCACCTCGAGCATCAAGGTCAAGACCCCGGAGGGCCTCGAGGCCGAGATCACGAGTCCGATCGACGCTGTTCAGCCCCCGGTCATCCAGGTCGGAGACATGCTTCTCCAAGCCGGAGCTCGCCAGGCCACGGACCAGGCTCTCGAGCATGTCTCGAGCAGCACGAGCTGGCTGGGGATCGGCCTGGTAGCCGCCGGCCTGGCGTCCCTGCTGCTGAGCGGGGCGATGCCGTTCCTGCCCAGGTCAACCAGTGTCATCCTGATCGCAGCTGGAGCTGCGGCGTTCGCGTTCCCGATCCTCATGGATCGCTACTCCACCTGGGTCTTCATCGCCGTCCTGGGCCTGGCCGGACTCTGGGTGTTCGGCCTATTCGATAACCGCCAAAAGCTGAGGACTGCCCCATGAGCATCTTGAAGGTCAACCAGATTCAGAAGAACACCGATGCGGCAATCACGCTCGGATCCGACGTGACCACTGATAATGACATAACGCTGACGACCAACGCCAATCTGGCCGCCGGTAGTGCCGCTGGCTGCTCACTGCCGGCCGGGACCATAATCGGGTCCGGCAACACTTTCAGTGCTACGGGTCTCACCAGCACCGGAACCCTGAACGCCAATGAGGTCAGCGTAGATTCCAGGACCGTGAGCTCGGCACTCCCGAGGGTCGGGGGCGTGCTCCAGTTCACTGCCACCTGGTTGCAGAATGCTGCTGCGGTAGGCGTCTCGAACCTGAGTGTCATCTCAGGCACGGGGTTTGGAATCGACACCGTGGCCGTCATCGCCAACGAGGCCGCTGACGCCAGCTCTGGAATCCAGGTCAACTTCACGTCCGGAGTCACCGGCGCAGGCGACAACGCCAAGGGCATCGTCATGGTCCGCTTGAACCCTGGATCGACTAACCCGCACCAGGATGATTTCTTCTTCAGGACGGTCATCACCGACGGAAATCTGAAGCTCTACCCGACTCACAACACCGACCACGGGCACTCTGGAACCAACAAGGTCGTCCAGGCCCATCTCCTTGTCATCTCCCCGAACTGAGGTATCCACATGAGCATCGTCACCTACGCCCTTGGATTCGTCACCGGGGTCGTCGTTTTTCCAATCGTCCAGGCTGGCGTGAAATGGGTCACTGGCCGCATTCACGGCTGCGATGACTGCGAGATGCGCAAATGACCACGAAGGCTGACGCAGTAAACCGCGTCCTGAACCTGGTCGGCAAGATGGACCAGGCCAAGCCAGCGGGCGGGGTATCCCCAGTTGAGAAGACCAATACCGCCGAGGGCAGCTCGAGCTCCAGCACCGCCTCCTATGTCGAGCGGTTCCTGGATCGCTGCGAACGGCAGCTCCAGGAAAAGGGCTGGTATTGGAACACCGAGACCGACGTCACTTTGACTCTGACCGCCGGGAACCAGGCGAACCTGCCAACGCCGGCAGGGGGAACAGGCGAGATTCTGCGGATAGACACGGTCGGCAGCAGCCGACAGGTCCCGGTGGTGATGAAGGACGATAACGGCACCGACAGGCTGTTCAACCTGAAAGACAACGACTTCACTTTCGACTCCGACCTCAAGGTCGAATATCAGTACCGAGTCCGATTCGACTACATTCCCGAGACGTTCATGGACTACGTCATCGCCAAGACTGCCCTGGACGTGAACATGGCTTACCAGTTTCAGCCCGAGATGCAGTCGCAGCTGGCCATGCTTGTCGGCCGCCAGGAAATGCTGATGCACAAGGATCAGATCAATCAGGGCGACGTGAACATCTTGGCAACCAGCGAGGCAACGGCGATCCGTGGCCGATTCTCACACACTAGCCGACGGGGGTACCACTGATGGCACTGAACAGATCGCTGCCCAACGGCAGCTATACCAGCACTGACGACTTGATTATCGAGGCGATCAATGAGCTGCTCGAGACGATCGGAGAGTTCCCGATTGCCGCCGCACCGACCTCGGCAAACGACGGCACGGTCGCCGGCCGAGCACTCTCGTTCCTGGAGCGGGCGAACATCCGCACCCAGGCGATGGGGTGGCCTGAGAACATGATCTATGCCAAGTCCGCCACGGCCACGCAGATCCTGGCACTGAACAGCGGGAACATCCTGGGCGTCCAGGCGACCGGAAGCGACGGCCATCGGACGCTTGGGCTCCGCTCGTCGGGCAGCGGCACCCAGGAGATTTACGATGCAGACGCCGGCACGGCAGTGGGCGGAAGCGACACGATCCAGGTCGATGTCATCCAAAAGATGGCATGGGATGACCTCTCGGAGCATCTCCGTGAGAACATCGTCAAGGCTGCGGCGATGGAGTTCCAGCGTCGTCTCCAGGGTTCTCAGACGCAGGATGCGATGATCGGCCAGGAACGGCAGGTCGCCGATGCCCGGATCCCGAGAAACGACCCAGTCAGGAAGCGATCAGCCCTTCCGAACGCTGGCCCCATGTTTGGAAGTGCCCCGCCGCCACCGGCCGAGGGCCGATGACATGGAATCTCCCTACACGTTCCGGGCAAGATCGCTCTCCCAGGGGATCAGCACGCAAGCTCCGGTCATGCGGCCGGAAACCCAGGTCGAAGACGCGGAGAACATCGCTTTCTCGATTGTAGATGGTGCGATCAAGCGTCCAGGCAGCTCGATTGTCGCGTTGCTGGAATCCGTGCCCGAGAGCGGGCGGGCCTACGGCCTGCACCGGATCGAACGAGACGACGACGAGCAGTATCTGATCGTCTACGGCCAGGGAATGCTCGAGATCGTGGACATCAAAACCGGCCGTAAGGCAGCCCTAACGATGAAGTCCACGTCGAGCACCTATATGAGCCTGGGCGGAGCCGTACGGGATGACTTCCGATTCCTGACCATCGGAGACAACACTTTTGTACTAAATAGGAAAGTTTCTACGGGGATGGAGCACGATTACAAGCTCGATGCCTCCGTGATGCCCCACAGCCTCAAGAGAACCAGCACCAGCCCGCTGACGTTCGAGATGACCCAGACCCCCTGGACCGAGCGGAACTTCAAGGAGCAGATGATCTCCGGAACGGCGACCAACGGGGAGTTCAGGCTCAAGTATCGGGGCAACACCACGGTCAGGTACACCACGACGACCGAAGAAGAAGAGTTCGACCACATCGACTTCAATGCCCCAGCCTCCCGTTTCCAGGAAAGCAATGAAGGCGACGGCATCCAGCAGTACCTGGGAGAACTCAACTCCATCACCAGGGGGAAGGTTCTTTGCACCGGGGGGCCGGTAAACCAGAAGGAAGTGATCGTCGAGATCAGCGAAGACCTGGTCCCTGGCGATGGAGCCACAGAACTCAACAGCAGCGGGAAGACCAAGGATGCCACCGGCGACATGATCGAAGTTCGGCCAGTCAGCGGAGACCAGAACTTCACGGTCGTCCGAGGCAACGACAAGAGAAACCCGCCACCCGAGCCGATCAAGCTGAACGAGACCCTTGCCGACATGGCGTACTACCGGGGCCGACTCGTGCTGGCATCCGGGAACACGCTCATGTTCTCGAGAGTGGACGAGCTGTTCAACTTCTGGATCGAGAAGCCGGCAGCAATCTCGGACGCTGACCCGATCGAGCTGACCATTGCGGCCGACGACGTCGCCGATATTGACTTCGTGGTGCCTTTCAAGGGAAGCCTCCTGGTCATGACGAGGCAAGGCCGGCAGTACGTTCTTGAGGACGTTGATTCGTTGACGGCCACCACCGCCGCACTGACTCCGGGCACCCGGTACGAGACGCAGCTGGTGCAGCCCACGTCACTCGGATCCAACCTTTACCTGGTGGGCCGCAAGGCTGGCTCGAGCAATGTGTTCCAGTATTTCTACGACGACCTGGCCGGCGGCAACAAGGCCCTGGACGTATCCAAGCAAATCGACGGCCTGATTCCTGAAGACGTCGGAGCGATTGACGGCTCAGCCTCCTCGAGCCACCTGGTCGTTACCACTAAGGTCACGAGCTCGTCCATCGTTGCATCGACGTACCAAAGTCGAGCCACTGGGACATGGAGTGCTTTTGCCACCTGGAAGGAAGACGCTGACGGGGACGGGTCGTTCACCAACCTGGTGAGCGGCGAGCTGACTCCGCAGGCGTATGACACCTGCGAGATTGCGTCGGGCCACACCGTCACCTTCTCCGGATACGAGACTGACACGTCACTCTCAACGACCGGAGCGGCGATCTACACATACACCTGGTACGACGTTGGGAACAGCAGGGAGCAGAGCTCCTGGTCGCGGTGGACATATGGCCCCAGCAAGATCCAGGACACCAAGGTGATCGACGACTTTGCGTACCTCTTGCGGTTCGAGGACAATGACTACACCGGCGACAGCAAACGGCTCTACATTGACTCGATCTCCCTGGGTGAGGAAGGGCCTAAGAGGACGGGATTCGCCAGGCACTTGCACGCGGACAAGCAGGTAGTCGGGGGCACCCAGGCGTTTTCCAGCTCAGGAACCAACATCACGCTCACGATGACAGACACCGGCGGAAACTCGAGGAATCTCAAAGCGTCCATGTTTGACGCGGTGATTCTTGGACCCGAATACGCCGATGCCACCGGAGTCTCCGCAGAAGGATTCATGCTCACCACGTCGGCCGTGTCCGGGGCCGAAAACAAGATCCGAGTTGCAAGCGGCGACAACACTGACCTGCTCCTGGTCCAAGTCAATGGCGGATCGACCCAGTCCCCTGGGGACTACAGAGGCGGGACCCTGATAGCTTGCAATCGGATGAACTCTTCCCTGACACTCACCGAGCCGTTCTTCCGCGAACAGCAGGGCAACCCGATCCAGCAGGGCCGTCTGACCATCGACAAGGTAATCGTAGACTTCACCGAAACCGGCAACTTCGACGTCGAACTGATTCCCGACACCGGCAATGCGCAGACCAGGTCCAAAAAGGAAGGGTTCTCTGCCCGGCCGACGACCCAGGTGACCGATGGCCCGTTCCAGTTCACCGCTGGATGCAACGCCAAGACCACGGCAATCAAGATCAAGTCCACCGACGCACTCGCCGCCAGGTGGAACGCTTACGAGCTCCAGGGCCGTTTCTCAACACCGAGCTTCTGAAAGGAGACTAAATATGGATGGAGGCCTAACCGCTGCTCTCATCATCTCAACCGTCCTCGCTGCCGGCACTGCGGCAATTAGCTACGAGGAAGCCAAGTCTGCAAATAAGCGGGCCGTCAAGGCCGCAGAAGAACGAAATCAGCAGCTCGAGGGTGTCTATGCCGCCGAGTCCGCCCAGCTTTCAAAGAAGCAAGAGCGGGAACAGCGTCGGCTCAGCGTTGAAAGACACTTGGCAACCGAGTCCCTGGCAGCGTCCGTCGCCAGCTCTGGGCTCATCACAACCTCCGGATCCGCTGCGGTCGGCCAGGACCTGATCGACGCGAACTACGGCCAGGCTGCGAAGGAGCTGAACCAGGAAGCAAACGCCCAGCAGCGAGCCGCAACGTCCAACCTGGGCATGGCCCAAATGGACACCTACAACACCATGGCCATGAACTACCGAAACCCGATGATGGAAGGATTCCAGACCGGGTCACAGACCTTCTCCCTGGTGTTCGGCACCTACGCCTCGGCGGCTAGCCTGGCTGGAACAGGAACCTCAGCAGCTAACAGTGGAATCAATCCTGCGGCTTATGGAGTCGGCGGCATGGGACCGCCGAGCCCGTATGTCCCCTCTGGAGCAACCGGATGAGCCAATTTGACGCTCGCAGGTTCCAGGCTCCAAACATCGAAGCGAGCCAGCTCGGAATGCGAGGCCCCAGCATGGCCGGCCTCCAGCGATCGCAGCGGCCGGGGAACGCGAGCCAGCTCGTGCAAGCCCTCAACATCGGCCTGGCCACCACCATGCGAACACTCCGCCAGGTCAAGGAGATCCGATCCGTCGAGGTCGGCCTGGGCGTCGAGACCGGAGCCATGGAGCTGCCGGCGTTCGCAACGGAAATTGAGTCTGATGACCCTGCCTGGGAGATCAGCGTCTGGGAAGAGGGGCCGAATGGCCAGCTCGTAGCTCGAGACTCAGGTGCCATTCGCGGCGAGATCCTCGAGCGGTTCACGCCCTACCTGGAAGGCAAGTCTGACAGCTACCGCAAGGGCTTCCTGGACCGCGTGCTGCCTGGTGTCGAGCGTGGCCTCTATGGTCGCGGCCTCCAGCGGCGTCAGGACTACCTGGACATGCAGCTCGATACAATGGGCCAGGGGATCTACGGCGAGGTCGCCCAGGCTGATCGGCTGTTTGCAGAGGGCGGCGACCCGACGCCACTTATGTCCGACTACATCGACCGCGTTTCCGGCGACATCATCGAGATGTTCCCGCAGCAGGCCGACGAGCCGGATGCCGCGTACCAGACCCGAATCGACGACCTCGTGTTCGACAAGGTCATCACTCCCCACGTCGAATCTCTGATCGGCACCGCCTGGGGCATGAGAACCCTGGCAGACTTCCAGAGCCAGGTGCCCGCCGGCAAGATTGGCGATCTCAGGGACGAAGTCCAGCGATCGTACTACCAGTACCTGCACGAGCGACTGGCGACCCTCCAGACCGGAGCTGAGGCGAGCTTCGATCTGCTGGATGTCCACGGCGAACCCATCACGATCTCGAGCCAGCAAGACATGCAGGCGTTCCTGACAGACCCCAAGATCCTCGACCAGGACCATATCCTCAGTTTGACGGCTGCCCAGCGATCGACCCTCCTGGGATCGTTCACCGCCGGCAAGACACGGAAGGATGAGCAGCTGCGGACCTTCAACGCCATGCAGGGCATAGGCCTGCCAGGGGACTCGAGGTCGCAGTTCGATGCCCTGGCCGGCATGAACCTGTACGACCCGGACACCGGGTACATCGGTGGATCATCGCCGGCAGCGGCCGGGATCTTGCTCGGAACGATGAGGTACCCCGCACCCCAGGTCGCTACGGGCTTGCTTCAGCAGGCCATGGCCAGGGATGCAACCGCCAGCGACAACGCCATCCAGACGATGATCATCCTCGCTGCCCATCCAGACCGGAATGCGTTCACTGCCGTGGCGGAGCAGGCCAGCACCCCGCAAGAGCGTCACCTGGTTGCAATCATTGGAAGTCACACCGAAGGGTCCGTTCTGTTCGACATGAATGGGCAGCCGACCGTTGACAACAACCGCCTTCAAAAGATCCTCGATCGCGTCCGAACCACTCCGATCAGCGACCAAGGTCCCGAATACACCCAGAAGGACATTGATGCCGTCGCTCCAGTGCTGGGATTCACCGGGTTCAGGCCTGAGAACGAAGTTCGAGACCATGTGATGGGGATCCTGAAAGAGCACGCAGGTGCTGACGGATGGATACTCGGCCCGGATCTCATCGTGTCGGACCCGACAATCATGGCCTCCGCCACCGGCTACTTCATCGAGAACGCCATGATCGTGGGCCGTCGTTTGCAAGGTGCTTCCCCTGACCAGGTCAGGGAACAAGCCTCCAAGATGACCATGCACCAGCTGGGGGCCGAGTACGACCGCATCACGCTCGGCGACGGAGACGTGGCCCTCGTTCCTCGGATGGGCCTGCACCCAGACCAGAGATTCCTGGAAGACGGTCAGCAGATCATCCTCGACGCACTGAAGTCTCGTGGGATCGACGAATACTTCACCGCCAGGCCGTCAATCAACGGCGAGGGGTGGGTCCCGATGGACCAGTTTGGCGACGACTTGCTGGGCCCTGGCGAATACATCGACTTCGCTGACGCCAGAGAAGAAACCGCCGTATCAGACGGAACAGCCCAGACTCGCAAGGCTGACGGTTGGATCCGGACATACATCAACACCGCCGGCACCGACGCCAAGGGCGGAATGGGGTTCATGCCATGACGATTCGTCAAGCAAGTATGCAGGACATGCCCAACGCCAGAGAAGCGATGGTGGTCGGCGCGTACGACGCCCAATACAACGGGCCAAGCCCGATCATGCGGCTCCCCGGAGAGGAGCTCACCAAGCCCGAGCTCCGCAACAGCCCCGATCTAAACTGGTCGGAATGGTGGGCGATCCAGTCACTGACTAGCTTCCCCGGCGCAGTCGGCCAGTTCCTGCACCAGTCGTTCACGGTCCCAGGTAGCGACCTCAGCTTCGACGGATACGACTACATCCGAGGCAAGTACAGCCTCGAGAACCCCGACGTTCGCCTGGCCATCGAGCAGGGCTGGTTCGATCTCGCGTTCTCCCCCGAGCAGGCCGAGCATCGCCTGGCCCTCGCAAGACAGAACAACGTCGCCCTGGCCGAAGCCTACCGAATGGATCCCACCACCCTGAGCGGTGCGTTCGACATAGGCCTGGGCATGTTGGCTCAGCTCATCGGCGACCCCGTCAACCTGGCCGGCGGCATCGGCCTTGCTCGCCTGGGGTACAAAGGGGTCTCCGGAATCAAGGCGTTGCAGGGCGGCGGCAAGGCTCTGGCCGGCAGGACCGCCGCGACCGCCGGCGTCGGCGCGGCCGGCAACCTGGCGTTCGAGCAGGCTTTGAACGAGCTCAACCCCTCGACCGAAATCGAAGGGGCCTACAACGAAATCTTCGCGGCCTCCTTGGGCGGTGCGTTCGGTGCAGCGATCCCGCCGATCGGGCACTTCGTCGGTCGCCCTGCGATCAAGGGTGCCAGCAACAAGCTCATGCGGTTCCGCGAGAAGCGACTCCAGAAGGCGATGGAGACGGTCGCTGACAGCCCGAACGTCCGGCGAGAAGCCGACATCGACACGCCGTACGAATCTGCTGAGCTCGTCACGATCAAGACCAGCCTGGACGAATCCGAGGCTGACCTGGACATGATGCTGGCACCGGAACCCTTGGTCCCAAATTCTCCGCTAAAGCCTGAGCCTTTTATCTCTCCGCTACAGCCCGAGCCCGTTCAGCTACAAGGACGCCAGGTCGTCGCCCCGCTGCGGCCGGCAGACCCCAAGCACCCCGTCAACGTCAAGCTGCGTCAGCTGGCTGCCAAGGCAAACCGCGAAGGCTGGCAGCTCGAGGTCTTGGCTCACCCCGACCAGGAAGTCCTGACCCTGCTCGAGCAGGTCGTTGAGATTTCCAACTCCGCCAGGCTGAACCGGATCGCTACCCAGGGCCAGCTCGACGGGTCGATCGCAGACCAAACCGTCTCCGGAATCACGGGCCTCTACTCGAGAGCCCAGAGCATCGTCACTCCTGGGGCGAGAACCGCCGGCAGGGCAGTCGCCGTCATCGAGGACTTCTACCGCACGGTCAGCGGCTCCGCCCACACGATCACCGAGCAGTCCGCCACCCAGGCGTTCACCGCCAGGCGTGGAGCATCAGCCGAGGGCATCACCTCGCAGCTGCGGAAGCGAGCCGAATCGCTGACGTCCAACCTGGACCGGATCTACCGGCGAGCCAAGAAGGACAGGAACTCAGGGGGAGCGATCACCTACGACGGGCAGCCGCTCAACTTCAAGATGCTGGGCGGCCAGGACGAGTTCGAGGGTGCCGTCACCGACTTTCTCCGCCGCAAGCACGCCAAGGCGATGGGCTACGACGTCAAGATGCCCGAGGACGTGCATCCCCTGATCCTCGAGGCCGCTGACCGGGTCGAGAAATACTTCGACGGAATGGGCGATCAGTTGGTCAGGGCCGGGATCCTGGATGCCGAGAACGGCAACCTGGGCCGATACTTCCCGGTGGTCTATGACCCCAAGAAGATCCGCCGCAACCCGATCGTGTTCGTTGACACCATGGCTCGAGCTCTCGAGGAGCGAGACCTTCGAGGCCGCACCGTGGACGAGCTCGAGGTCGATGAAGACATCGCCAGCCAGATGAACCGCGATGCCGGCCGCGACGTGTTCGCTAGCCACCGCGACCCCGACGATCTGCCCGATGCCCCAGCACCCAGGGAAGAGCCTGAGCCAGCAGCTCCGCCCAAGGATCCGCTGGACGAGGCCGCCGAAGCAGCTCGAAAGCAACTCGAGGAAGGAATGGAACGAGCTCCCGTCCAGGATCTCGCGCCGTTGCGTGGCTACCGAAGCGATCCGTTCAAGGCTCCAGACGACATCTCCGCCGGCGGATACCCAGGTGCTCCGGTCCGGTACGCATTCGGCAAGGAGACCGTGATCCGGTTCGGCACCGGGGAGTCGATCCCTGGGTACTGGGCCGTCGTCGAGGCTCCGGACCTGAACCCGTCAAACAACGTCTACGGCGGCAGAACGGCCGAGGGCGGCTTCCCTCGAGATCCGGTCTACGGAGCCATGAACGAGCGAGCAGCCGACTACGCCGATCCCACGGGCGGCTCGAACAGCATGGAAGTCAACCAGGCCATGGTCCGCAACCCTGACCACGGCCGGTTCGCTGCCATGGACACCAGCACCGAGTACGGGACCCCGATCGTCACGCTTGACGGATACCCAGACTCCGGTGCAAACCGAACCATGGCGATGCAGCAGATCCACGAGGGGATCAACGGTGCCAAGCCCGAGGACGCGGTCAAGCTCAAGCAGGCGGTGAGAGACTCAGCATCTGACGCCGGTATTGACCCCAAGGTCGTGGATGGATTCGAGAAGCCAGTCCTGGTCCGAGTGATGAAGGAACCTGGCGAGCCGGGCTCCATGTCTACCGCAGCAAACCGCAGAGCTGCCGCGACCCAGTCAAAGGGTTCCGAAGCTGCGGCCAGGTCGCAGAAGATTTCTGATGGCACGTTCGCCTTCCTGAACCGCCACCTGGACGAGGCTAAGGAAGAGACAACCTTCCGGGCTGCCCTGGACCAGGGAGACTTCGGCCTGGACTTGCTGATCCGGTTGCGAGACGACGGGGTCATCGACAACAACGACTTCGCCCGAATGTGGAACACGAAGGGGAACAAGTTCACCCCCGAGGGCAAGGACTACGTCCAGTCGCTCATGGCAGCTCGAGTCATGCAGGAGTTCGAGACTCCCAGCTACGTCGGGCCTGATGGCACGCCACGGTTCGGGCAGCGCGTCGGCAGAGACGAAGTCCTATCCCAGGCCCAGCCCCAGGCTCGAGATCGCTGGGAGAGTGCTTCGCCGCTCGTGATGTCACTGAACCAAATGGGCTTCGCCAGGAACGCCCATCCAGATTTCAACGGCGGACTGGCGTACATCGACGACGCCTGGTCGAAGGCCCTCCTGGCCCACGGCGAATGGAAGAAAAGCAAGCAGACGTTCGACGACTACTTCTTCAACCAGATCCCCCAGGTGCCCCATGTCGGATTCGATACGCCGATGGTGGCCGCGTTCGTCCATGCCCTGGACACGTTGGGTCCGAAGAAGCTGCGGACGGCTCTCAAGGAAGCCAACAGCAGAATCCGGGTCGAGAGCAGTGATGGTCCGTCGATGTTTACCGGCGACCCATTGAACCCCTACCAGGTCCTGCATGACGTCCTGGTCGGCCCCGACGGACCGGCGAGCCTGGCCTCGCTTCGGAACATCCAGGAGCCGATGGCGACCAACCGCACCATGCGAGTCGAAGCTGAGGCTGAGGCAAACGCCGCGAGACTCGGAACGACGCGGCAGCAACACACGGACGAAAGTGGGGCATTCACTCCTGAAAGGCAGGAGCTTCACAACCAGATCGTCGAAGACATGATGGGGCTTCGAGTCGAAGGAGACGAGAATGCCATCAAGCCGGGGGTGGGCGGAGGCCGCGCTGAAACGCCACGAGCTGAGCGGCAGGTGGTGTTCCTGACGGGGCCAGCTGCGGCCGGCAAGAGCACCATGGCCGATTCGATCCAGGCGTCCCAGGGTGCTTACATCGTGGACAGCGACTTCATCAAGCGGAAGCTGCCCGAGTTCGAGGATCAGGGGGCTTTCGGAACGCACGACGAATCCAAGATGATCCTGGACCGCATGATTGACCAGGTCATCGAAGGCGGGTCTAACGCCATCATTCCGAAGGTCGGCGACAGCCAGGCAACGCTCTCGAAGATGATCTCTAAGTTCGCAGACGCGGGCTACGACGTCCATGTCGTCACGGTGGACATGCCGCCCAGGAAGGTGATGGAACGCCTCAGTGCTCGCTCGATTCACACTGGCCGGCACGTTCCGAATGGCATGGTTGCCAACGACTACGCAGACAACCCGACTCGAACCTGGCGTGAGGTCAACGAGAACGGCGGATATTGGGACCTTGGTGGGGGCCGGCGAGTCAAGCTCAAGAGCATGGGGCTCTACACCGCTGACGTACCCAGGACCAACAAGGCCAAGTTCGACGTCGTCGATCCGGATTCCTGGCTCGATGACAACGCTCTTGACATGGTCTTCAAGAACGGGTTGACAACCCGTAGCATGGCTGCTAAAGTAACACCGAAGGGATCACCCGATGTCACCACTCCCGATCTACCAGCTGCCCCTCGACGAGGTGCAGAGGCTCCAGACGCTGGCTCGAAACCAGTTCGAGGCGAGGACGTTTCGCCTGCTGATCGAGCTGATGGAGCAGGGGATGCCCCTCGACCGCGCAGCGGCAGTCCACTCGCTCCGCGACCCGACGGAGATGCTGGAGGATCTCCTCGACCTCAGCGGAAGATCCCTGTCGGAAGTCTTGACGAGAGACTCCGAGCCCAATACCTCGACCGACTGAGGCAGCGGTACCGCGAACAAGCGACCAGCATCCGAGACGCAATCAGTGACCCCGTGCGAGGACACGGGGTTGCTGCTCACATGCAGGCGGTCCCTCGCCCGCTGCGAGAGCGATCGCTCGGCATCAACTACGCGACCGTCCAGGATTTCCTGGATGACGGGCTCCAGAACCAGGTCATGCGCTACGACTACAACGTGGCCGGCCACATCGGAGTCCGGCGGGCGATCCAGCAGAACAGCGAGACCTGGGACAACTACCGCACCAGTGACGGTCGCAAGGTTGAGACCGCCGACGACCTGGCAGATGTCCTGGACACGCAGTTCAACCGAATGCGTGCCCTGGCTGAACGAGCCGGCGACATGGAGCTCGCCAACAAGATCGCCTCGGCTCACTCCAAGGCTCGCCGCGACCTGGTCACTCCAATGCAGGCGATGACCGGGCAGATGCCCAACCGAGGCATCAGCGACCCGGACAGCTTCTTGAGCTTCTTCGGCCGCACCGTGCAGCGATACAACTTCATGAACAAGCTGGGATCCGTGGGCTGGGCTCAGCTCAACGACCTGGCTCCGATCACGCTGTACCTGCTCCAGAACCCGCGATCGCTTGCCCAGTTCCCCAGGCTGATCGGACTAATGAAGAACTTCTCGAGGAAGGATCTCGAGCTGTTCCAGTTGTGGACCGACCACATGACCACGACCAGGGCACGGAGCGACATGGACTTCGATGTCCGCGACCTGGGATACGGCGCGGGCAAGGCCAGGGTCGTGAGTGCAATGATCGAGCACGGCTCTACCAGGCTTTCCGAAGTGTCTAGCCACCTCAGCGGCATGAACTGGATCACGAACACCAACAAGCGGCTCGCCGGCATGTTGACGTTCGAGCGGATGACCACGCTCAGCAAGAAGATGATCCGAGCCAAGAAGCTCATGGACGAAGGGATGAGCGAGGCCGATGCCCTCAAGAAGGTCCGCATGAGCAAGTACCAGCTCGCCAAGGTCAACCAGCTAGGGCTGAACGTCGAGCGAGCCGAGCTGTTCCATTCCCAGACGTACTCAAAGGGGACGCTGGCAGACGGCCGAGCGATCCGCGAAGTCATGAGCTTCGACGACTACATGAGGAACGAGAAGAAGCTGTTCGTCAACGGTTTCGCTGAGTGGGACATCAACGACGTTGCGACCCGAGACCTGCTCGAGACAATTCAAGCTCGAGTCGATGATGAAGTGAACCGCCACCTGGTCGTGACTCCTGGGGCGTTCGACCGCCCCCTGGTCAACTTCAACACCTGGGGCAAGCTGCTCAATCAGTTCCAGACGTTCATGATGGCGTTCCAGCACCAGCGGATGCTGCCCATGAGCCAGATGCCGGCGAAGTACCAGCTCTGGTACCTGACCACCTACATGGCCCTGGGTGCGACGACTGACGCAATCACCAACCATCTGTCCGGCCGGCGGAAGCTGAGCGAGTCTGCCGAGGAATGGAAGACCAACCCCGCCGGGATGGCGTACAAGGCTTTCGTCTACTCCGGCCTCAGCGGGCCGATCTCTCGGGCCTGGGGCCTGACGGACGCCCTGGGCGTTCCAGTGAGCCCTGGCGTGCTGTTCGACAACAGGGTGGGCGGTGGTGCCAGCCAAGGCTTCTACAGCGGAGACGCTGGAGCTCGAGCAGTCATCCAGGGCTTGGGGCCGACCGCAAGCACGGCCGACCGGATGGGCGACATCCTGTACGACGTCGCCGGCCCAGGCGAGGTCGATGACCAGACGTATTACAAGGCAGCAACCATGCTGCCATTCCAGAATCAGGCGATCCTGCGAATGCTGTATCGCGCAACGGACCTCCCCGTGGTCCCGGAGGCATTCAAGCGATGAAGTCACCTTCCCCCATCGAGAAGCTCAGCGACGAGCTCGACAAGGCTCTTCTGGATGTCCTGGTCAACGGTCGAGAGATAATGACCCAAGACGGTCCGGTCCGAATGCAGGCTTCGGCGGCCGATCTGAACGTGGTCCGGCAACGGTTGAAGGACGCCGGCGTTTCCGCCGTCGCCACCGATGAGAACCCGATCGGATCCCTGATCCGCGAGATGCAGTCCAGGGGGGTGAACATCCAGCCGCAGCTGCCACCTATGGATGACATCACGGAGGGATCACATGAAGGTAGTCCTGGTCGAGTGGCTGGATAGTGCTGAGCCGGCAGACAACTCAGACGTCGAAGAGCACGAGATCCCAGAACCGCAGCGGATCCAAAACCTCGGATGGCTGCTTCGGGACCAGGACACGCACGTCGTCCTGGTGGCAGGCATCAAGCCCGAGCTGAGCACCTACGACTACGTCATCACGATCCCGAAGTGCTCGATCATGCAGATGAGAGAGCTGAAGTGACGAAGGTACTGGTGATCGGCGACCTCCACTGCCCGGCCGACCTCACCCGGTACCGATCCCACGTCGTCCGAATGCAACGAAAGCACAAGACGACCAAGACCGTATTCATCGGAGACATCGTCGATGCCCACCGATGGGGACGCTGGGACCCCGATCACGAAGCTCCTGACTCGCAGACCGAGTACCGGCGGACCCTCAAACGGATCGCCTGGTGGCATGATTCGTTCCCAAATGCAGACGTCACCGTGGGCAACCACGACGAAAGATCCGTTCGCCAGGCTCGATCAGTAGGGATCCCAGACTCACTCATCAGGGGGTACGCCGACGCATGGAACACGCCGACCTGGAACTGGGTCCCGTCAGTCACGATCGACGGAGTCCGGTACTTCCACGGCGAAGGGTTCGGCGGCAAGTATCCGCACATGAACGCGGCCCTGGCAGCAGGTCAGAGCACGGTCATGGGGCACGTCCACTCGGTGGCCGGCATCCAATACATTGCTCGAGAGACCGGCGCGTACTGGGGCATGGCCGTCGGGTGCGGGGTGGACATCCGCCACCCCGCCATGCGATACGCAGCAAAGTACCCAAGCAAGCCCGTGATATCATGCGCGGTGGTGATCGACGGAACTCCCTATCTCGAACCAATGAGGTAAAACATGGCCAAGCGCGGACTCTACGCAAACATCAACGCAAAGAAGAAGGCCGGCAAGAAGATGCGGAAGAAGGGCGATAAGGGCGCGCCGACTGACGCGGCATTCAAGGCATCCGCCAAGACCGCAAAGAAGAAGCGGAAGAAGTGAGTGACCAAGTCCAGCTCGAGGAATACCTCGAGCGACTCACCAACGACTTCGACTACTTCCTCGAGCAGCTCTGGCTCGCAGTGAACCTCCCGACGCCGGCACCGCACCAGCGGCAGATCGCCCAGTGGCTTCAGCATGGCCCCAAGCGTCGAGGCGTGCGGGCGTTCCGTGGTGCTGCCAAAACCTGGGTGACGCTCGCGTACTGCATCTGGCGATTGTTCCGCGACCAGAATCAACGGATCCTCCTGGTCTCCAAGTCAGAGAAGCACTCGAAGGACTCGCTATACATGGCGAGGAAGTGGATCGGCCAGGTCCCGTTCCTTCAGCACATGGTGCCCGATCGGATCGCAGGGCAACGGGATTCCGCCCTCAACTTCGACATCCGGCAGGCCCCGTCCGATCGGACGCCTTCATTCACGGCGGCGTCGATCACGGGCCAGATCACCGGGTCTCGAGCGACCCTAATCATCTCGGACGACGTCGAGACGACGCAGACGACCCTGACTCTAGACATGCGAACCCGCCTCCGAGAAGAGGTCAAGGAGTTCGACAACATCTTGATCCCTGGTGGCGACGTCGTCTTCCTGGGCACGAATCACCACGTCGAGTCGCTCTACACCAAGCTGGCCGAGGAGGCCGGGTACGCCTTCCGCTCCTGGCCAGCTCAGTACCCAGGCGGCGACTGGGCGGCCCCGCCCGACCTGGCACCCGAGCTCCAGGAGGCTCTCGATCGAGGCGAGGTTCAGCCCGACGACAGCGTGTGGCCCACACGGTTCGACCTCACGGAGCTCATCGACCGCCAGGCATCCGAGGGTCGATCGACCTACGGGATGCAGTACGCGATGCTCCAGACGCTCGGCGACGAGCTCAAGTATCCGCTCAAGCTCCAGGACCTGGTCGTCTTCCCGGTTCAGCGAGACCGAGCCCCCCTCACCATCGCCTGGGGAATGAAGAACGATCGAGGCGGATCGACCAGGTACGAGGAGATCCCGAGCCTGGGGTTCGCCGGCGACGGCTTCTACTCGCCGATCATGTTCAGCGATCAGTGGGTCGAATACACCGGGACCTACGCCTTCATCGACCCGTCCGGCAAGGGTGCCGACAAGACGGCCGTGGCAATCGTCGCCCACCTCAACGGATTCCTGTACGTCAAAGCCGTCAAGGCTTTCCAGGGCGGGTTCGAGCGGGAGACCCTCGAAGGGATCTGCCTAGCCTGCCGGGAACATCGGGTCGATCGCATTCACGTCGAAGACAACTTCGGCTCGAGTATGTTCACCGCACTGCTCGAGCCCGTGCTTCAGGGCATGTTTCTCGAGCCCGACGAGCAGCCTGACTACCCCGACGGCTGGGCCTCCGGCCTCGAGAACGTCCGAGTCCATGGCCAGAAGGAGGTCAGGATCATCTCGGTCCTCGAGCCCCTGGCCAACAGTCACCGCCTGGTGTTCCACCCTGACGTCGCGCACAACCAGGACCTACAGCGTCAGTGGACGATGCTGACCAGGGAACGGAACTGCCTGAAGCATGATGACGAGATCGACGCCCTGGGCAGCTGCTGCGCCCAATGGCTCGAGCTCATGAACATGGACCCCGAAGTCGCCGCCAACAACCGCCGAGCCCAGTGGCTCGAGGACGCTCTCGACGAGCACTATGCGGCATTCAAGATCAACCGACAAACCACCAGCTGGATCCGAAGGAGGGATTGATGCCTCAAGCAACCAACTACACGTTCGTGGCTGACGGTCTCTCGCTGACCAGTGCCACCCAAGTCGATACCAACAACACGCTGGTCTCCGAAAGCACGTTCCTTTCGGCCAACCTGGCCATCTCTGGGGCGACCCCGATCCGAAAAGACGGGACGCTGAAGATCGAGATGAGGCTGAGCATTCCGACCCAGCTGGTCGATCCGAACTCTGCCGGCGACTTCCTGCTCTTCTACCCCAACTGGAACGCTCGGATGATCTTCCCGAACGGGTACAAGATCGGCACCGGCATCCAGGCCACCACCGTCTCGAGCGGAAACGCCAAGCTGTTTCGAGTCGCATGGGAGTACGGCACCGAGGCCCTGCGGGACGCGGCCTGGGACGAGGCCTTCGTGAACTACAACGGCCAGACAGGCACGATCGCCCCATCGGTCGAGTTTATCTACGCCACCAACGGCAACCTGGCATCAGACTCTCGAGCCTTCGCCGGATCGAGGCACTACCAGCTTCGATACGAAGGGCAGCGAGGCCGCCTCCTGTGACGTTCTACGACCCGAACGGTGCGGAATGGGCCGAGACCCTCGCAGACAACTGGAAGGCCGTACGCGGCGAATACGAGGCTCTGAGGGACGAGCTGTTCATGGAGTCCCCGAAGGGGAGAGACGTTTGCTATGAGGGTGGCTGGGATGTCTTCGGACTTTGCTACCAGGGCAACTGGATCCACTCCCACTGCGAGCTGGTCCCATGCCTCGCCAGGTTCCTGCATGACGTTCCGTGCCTGGTCAACGCCGCCATCTCCATCCTGGGGCCTGAGTCCCAGATCCTCCCGCACGAGGAGGACATCCCCGGCGTCCTCCGGTACGACCTGGGCCTGGTGGTGCCCGAAGGCTGCGGCATGAGGGCCAAGGACATCGTCTGCCCCCACGTCGAGGGAGGTGTCGCCATGTTCGACCCATCCCATGAGCATGAGTGCTGGAACACCCACCCCAAGATCACTCGAGCCCTCCTGACCGTGGACTTCGCCACTCCGAAGCTGGAGATCGACAGGTCCCACCCCCGACCCCTTCGATAACTGTGGCTCAGTGAGTGAAACTTTTTTCACTCGGAATGTTCACCGCGAAAACTTGTCTGGCCCTCTGACTATACGCGGGCGGCCGAGCCTCCCCCCGGCCCCCCCGTTATCGGACCCCGCAAGCGTTATCGGACCCGCCGGGTGGGGGGGCGGCCTTCCTGCGAGCACAACCCGAGCACACGACCGGCCCGGAACGCATGGGAAGCCGGCATTCCGAGTCTACCATAGACTCAGAGGACCGGCATGGGCTTATCGGACGTCGGCCGGCCGCGTCAACGCTCGAGCTCGTCCATGTCTGCACCGATGCACCGGACCACCTGCCCTTTTCGGTTTGACCTGGCCTACCTGCTTTTTTCGGAATCTTCAGAGATTGTCTATCCTACCGCTTGACATACGTTCGATGATAGGTATGATGACCGTGCACGGCCAACGACGGCCGGCACCTACCACCCTCTACGGAGCCTGACCATGACCACCTTCCTTCCCACCAACGACGGCCGAGCCTTCTACCTCCAGCCCCAGACCGCCTCGGTCCTCGAGATGCAGGAGGAGTTCGGAGTCACCTACACGACCGGCCCGGCCCACGCGACGATAGCCGACGCTCGAGCATGGGCAGCCGACAACCACCCCGGATGCACGGTGCTCGACGAACAGCCGAAGCACTACCACACGCCCAGCCCCTCGAGCACCTACGAAGTCTGGAAGGACTCCACCGGCTACTACTGCCGGCCGAACGCCCAGCCGACCGACTGCGAGCTACTCCACGGCCCCTTCGACACCTTCGAGGAGGCGACCGACCACGCCCGAGAGGAGGGCCTGCGATGACCGGGCCGCACCTACCCGAGATCCGCGACGCCTGCCGCCAGTGGTTCCAAGCTCCGAAGGGTTGGCACCTGACCCTGAGCTACACCGCCCGCAGCTGGCAGGTCTTCGTCTTCCACGGCAAGCACCACGAGCACCAGATGGTGTACGACGTGGCACCCACTGAAGACGCAGGCTTCTGGACCTGCGAGCGGGTGCGGGGTCCGAAGCTCGAGCACTGGCTGCGGCTGGGCTACGAGGCTCGAGACCTCTGCCCGAGCCAGCTGGCCGGCTTCAAGGCTGACGTCTACGCCGAGGACCACGAGGCAGGGATCGAGCCCGGCCTGACCTGGCTCATGGCCTGCGACTGCCGGACCTTCGAGCGACTGGCCGAGGTCGAAGCCCAAGGCCTGACGCCGGCCGAAGCCAGCCCGACGAGGTACTACACCCGACCCGAGCGAGACACCCCAGCCCGCACACTGTGGGGTTGACACGGGATGACATACCTGCTAACATGCACGCGGTCAGGGACAGGCCCCGACCATCACCTACCACGGAGAACACCGATGCCCGAGACACTCCAGCAAGTCTTCGCCCAGATGAACGCACGCGAGCGAGCCGGCATGTGCTACCTGCTCTGCCCTAAAGACGCATGCCCGGTAGACCTAGCCCAGCGAGCGTTCGTGCGAGCCGCCGCTCGAGCTGCCGCCCGCGTCCCGGAGACCCAAGACTTCGAGCTCGACCGAGAGTACCGATTCTTCCTCGCCCAGCTGCGATGGACCGAGCGAATGGAGGCACGCCGATGACCAAGCTGACCGCACTCGACGCCGCCACCGTGCAGCAGTCACACGCTCGAGCCCTCGGGCTCCGGCCCGATCAGGCCATGGCTACGGCTGCGGCCTACTGGCTCAGCTGCAAGCGGCAGGACGGCGAGCATGTACGCAACACGAGACACGCACTCGCCACGGTCAAGTGGCACGCACGCCTGGTCAAGCGAGTGCGATGGAACGTACCCGAAGACAACACGGAGCACTGACCATGAACGTAGCACGCAGCATCCAAGAGGGCCTCGAACGTGAGGCATCACTGGTCGCTTGGCTCGCCGCCAACGCCGGCCAACCACTCGCCCTGAAGACTGCCGGCATCGGAGTCGGCGGACGCGGGGAGTGGCAACTCAGGCGGGACTGGCTCAACGACTACCCGCCCACGGCCACGCCTCAAGCGGACCGCCACGGCACGGTGCCCGCCGACCCGGCGGACCAGAAGCGACTCGTCGCACGGGTGCTCGAGCACTGCACCTTCGACGGGCCAGTGAAGATCGAGTGCGGGCCGCACCAACCAGGCACTGAAGCGAACGAAATCCAGCTGAGACGAGGTCGAGTCAGCTGGTTCACCAAGCCGGCGATCGCCCAAGAGCCCGGCCTCGACGACGGATATTGACCATGGGACAGCACTGCCGAGGACCGACACCGACCGAAGCATGGCTCGCACTCTGCTTCACTCACCTACCCCGCCTCGAGTACGAACGACTGCTCGAGTACCTCAACCAGGAGACGACCGATGGCCCGACAACTGACCGGACTGAACGACGAGAACCTCAAGCTGAGAGCCACGCTCGAGGCCAAGATCCAGACGATCGGCAACGCCGACCTCGCCGCCTTCCGGCGGACCATCCACGACAAGGCCTTCACCATGCCCGACGGCAAGGAGAAGCAGACGCACCAGCTGCTGCACCTCATGTTGCAGCATGAGATCAAGGTGCGAGAACACCTGGCCGGGATGGTTGACACGGCCTGACCTACCCGCTAACATAGGGGTGCTCCATCGGGGAGCACCCACCACCTACCACGGAGAACACACCATGCCTCGAGACTACAGATGGATCGAACCCAAGGAAGTCGCGGCCCTCGTCCGCAAGCGACTGAAGGCCCGCTTCCCCGGCCAGAAGTTCAGCGTCCGCAGCAGCAGGTTCGCCGGCGGCAGCAGCGTGGACGTCAGCTACACCGGCGGCCCTGCCCAGTGCCTGGTTGATGAGGAGATCAGCGACTACCAGTTCGCCCGGTTCGACAGCATGACCGACTACGGCTACAGCTGCGACCGCTGGCTCAACACCAAGACCGGCGAGACACGGATGGCACAGGTCGAGGAGACACACAGCGACCGAGCCCAGAACAACCCGAGCCCCGGCCCTGACTGGGAGAAGGTGTGCGGCGGCAAGATGTACGTCCACGCCCAGCGGACTGCCGGCCTCGACGAACCGTGTGCAGTGTGCGGCGAGGTGCCCGAGCGGCACACCTGGCGAAGCCGAGGCGAGACACGAGAGAGCCGAGGCGAGTGCAAGAACACCACCTGCCGCCGGGTGTGCGAGGAGCTGAGCGGCCCCATCGAGGCACAGTGGCACCTGCAAGTGCCGGTCGGGCAGGTGGACTGGACCCCGCACGAGGAGGGCCACGGCTACGCCTGCCGCCAAGCCAACGACGTCACCGCCGCCCGCAAGAACTTCAAGCTCGCAACACAGGAGGAACCGACCCATGCCTGACCCGACACCGACCCTCGCCCTCGTCATCCCGGCCGACCCCATCCAGATGTGCCGCAAGCTGTACGTCGGCGGGTTCCAAGACCTGAACGCCGCCGTCGGCTGCGACGAAACGTCCAACCTCTCGATCGCCGAGGTCGAGGGGGTGGGCGGACTCAACCTATGGCATGACGACATGGCCCTGACCGGGATCCGCCCCGCCGTCCGAGTGAACCAGCGAGCCATGGCCCTGGCTAACTACCCGGCCCCGCTCGCCGGCGACATGGTCCTGTACCGTGCCGACCCCAAGACCGGCGATGCCGTGGCCGTGCCCGATGACCTGGTCGAGAAGCTCACGCAGAACGTGCTGTTCAACGACAAGCTCATCAACGACGGCATCGCCCAGTTCAACAAGTGGCTGCGAGTGCAGAAGATGATGGGCGGTGCGACGTCGTAACATCGCACCGCCCATCGGGCTCACCTACCACGGGAGCAGGCCAGACAGTACCACCTCACCCCAGGAGATTCAACATGCCCGCGAACACCCCACCCACCCGCAAGTACGAAGCGATCCAGACGCCACGCCACCTCGAGGTGGTAGACAAGGCTCGAGTGCTGGCCGCCATGATCCAGGTCGAGACCGACGACCCTCGACCCGTGCCGATCTACATGGCCGTGCTCACTGCGATCGACGAGGCCCTCGAGGACCGCAGCTGATAGGGGTTGACATACTGCGCCGGTTACCGTAGGATCCAAGTGCGGGACCGGCCCGCTCGCCTGCCAAGGAGCAACGACATGAACGAAACCCCTGGAAACTTAGGCCGAAAGCTGATCGTCAACTACGGCGGGGGCGTGGACTCGACCGCCATCCTGGTCGAGCTCGCCCGCCTCGGCGTCCGGCCTGACGCGATCGTCTTCGCCGACGTCGGCAACGAAGCACCCTGGACCTACGAGTACCTCGACTACTTCGACCGCTGGCTCGAGAGCGTCGGGTTCCCGACCGTGACCAGGGTCAAGCGGTACGACCACATCACCCGGCGAGGCACCACCTACACCACGCTCGAGCAGAACTGCCTCGACAACGAGACTCTGCCGAGCATCGCCTTCGGGTTCCAGCGGCACGGCTGCTCCATCAAGTGGAAGGCCGACACCATCGAGGCCTACCTGACTCGAGCCTGGCCAGAGCGAGACGAGGCCTGGGCCGGCGAGCCCCCGCTTCAGGTCATCGGCTACGACAACAGCACCGCCGACCGCAAGCGACGAGCTCGAGCTGACAAGCACGAGACCACGATCGGCGGCCGCCCGGCCGAGCGGTGGTACCCACTGCAAGACTGGGGATGGGACCGCGAGGAGTGCAAGCGACGGATCGCTGCCGCCGGCCTGCGAGTACCAGAGAAGAGTGCTTGCTGGTTCTGCCCCGCCAGCCAGAAGTGGGAGATCGCCCGGCTCGGGGCCGAGCACCCTGACCTGCTCGAGCGAGCGTTCAAGATGGAACGCAGCTGGCTGACCGGCAAGCACGCCGACAAGCGAACGACCTGCAAGGGACTCGGCTTCACCTTCGCCTGGCACGAGTGGTGCGAGGAGCAAGGCCTCGTCAACCCCGGAGGCACAGTCAACCAGGCGAACGCTCGAGCTCTGGCCGACGAGCTGCGAGGCCAGCCCGAGCTCACGCAGCTGACGCTCTTCGGAGCAGCGGCATGAACGTCGAGCTCACCGATTGCCAACTGCCCCGAAGCACGTTATGATACTCACGTCCAAGCCTCTCACCTACCACGCAAGGGAGCAATGACATGCCAAGCTGGATGCAACTGGCCGCGACACTGGCCGACAACACCACCACCCCTCCGACCCTGTACCAGCAGGGCTCGTACTGGTACGGCAGGTACCGCCCGGACACCCGCATCCGAGCGAGACGCAAGTGCCTGGGCAACGTGACCAAGACAACCGAACGAGCAGCCACTGCGAAGCTGCTCGCCTGGGTAGCTGAGCTCGAGCTCTCCGAAGCCGAGCCGGCGGTGCCGATGCACGACCTGGTCAACCTCGCACCCGAGCGACTGCACAAGACGGGCCACCGATTCATGGTGACGCTCGAGCAGGAGATGGCCGACGACATCCGGAAGGTGACGAGCTCCGAGGTGGCACGGTTCCTCGAGCACCAGCGAGCAGCAGGCAAGGCGGAGAACACGCTTCGCAAGTACGCACGCGAGCTCAAGCAGCTGTTCAAGGTTGCGATGTCGGACGACCTGCTCGAGAAGAACCCCGTCACTGTCCAGTTCAAGACGACGCACAAGAAGACGGAACCCAAGCCAGTCAACATCGACCCGGCCTACTTCGAGGCCGTGCTCGAGCAGCTGCCCACCGTGCAGTGGCGAGCGGCCGTGGCCAGCTGCTACTACCTGGGCCTGCGACGGCGGGAAGTCTTCGACGCCAAGCTGCCGTTCCTCGATCGGGACCGCATGAGCCTCGACGTCTGGAGCAACAAGACAAATCGAATGCGGGTGGTGCGAGTCGAGCCCGAGTTCCTCCCCTTCCTGTACGGGTACCCTCCCCAGCAGGAGAACAGGGAGTGGTTGACCATGCCTCCGACCGCGTACGACATGGGCCACCATGTCCTGCGGGAAGCCTGCGAGAAGGTCAGCCCTCGAGCACGCTTCACCTGGCAAGACATGAGACGCAACCGGGCAACACTCTGGCGCAAGGCCGGACACCCCGCATCCGCAGTGAACCAGTGGTTGGGACACTCTGAACAGACAGCGACCGACCACTACGTCGGCAACATGGGAACCTAGACATGACACCTCCGAAGCCAATCATCCAAGACATCAAGGGCAAGCCGTACGAAGCCGTCGCCAGTCGGCTCGCCCGTTTCAGGTACGACCACTCGACCGCTCGCATCGACAACACGATCCACACGGTCACCGAGACCAGGGTCATCATTCGCTGCGAGGTCTACTCTGATTCGGGTGAGCTGCTGGCGTCTGGCCATGCCGAAGAGATCCGCGACTCGAGCCACATCAACCAGACCAGTGCACTCGAGAACGCAGAGACCAGTGCACTCGGCCGTGCCCTGGGTATCGCAGGCTACGACGCCTGCAACAACGTCGCCTCCGCCGATGAGGTATCGTCGGCAGTCAACCAACAGTCATCTCTTTCCTCCGCCCCCCGCCCGGCACCCTCTCTCTCTAGGGAACCAGCCCCTCAAAAGGCTGCTCCCTCCCCGCCGGGCGGGGCGGTTGTTTCATCGGTCGAGCACCGTGAGCTGACGAACAGAGAAGGCGAGCCGTTCGACAAGTGGACCATCAACCTGACCGACGGCACCAAGCTGACCACGTTCAAGAAGAACGTCGGCGAGGCCGCAAGCGAGGGCGACCAGGTCGAGTACGACGCCGGCCCGCCCAACAGCTACGGCGATCGCCCGCTCCGCTGGCTGAAGAAGGCTCGAGCAGTTGCGGCTCCGCCGGCTGACCAGATCCCTGAACCAACCCCCTTCTGAAAGGACTGAGAGATGGCACGGACGCTCATCGACATATGCCAGGACATGGAGAGCCTGGACAAGATCCTCGCCGAGGCCGAGGGTGACATCACCGATCCCCTGGTTGCGCAGACCATCGACCTCTGGTTCGAGGAGCTCGACGGCCAGCTCGACACCAAGGTCGAGCGGTACTGCAAGCTCATCCGTGAGCTCGAGCTCAGGTCGCAGGCCCGCATGGCCGAGGCCGACCGCATCCGCAACCTGGCAAAGACCGACGCCAACGGGGCGAAGGGACTGAAGCATCGGCTCCACTGCGTCATGATTCGGCGTGGCCTGGGCCGCATCAAGACCGACACGTTCAACGTGTCCGTCTGCAAGAATGGGGGCAAGCTCCCGATCGCCATCCGTGGCGAGGTGCCGCCCGAGTTCCAGCAGACGCAGGTCGTACCGGATACCGACAAGATCCGCCAGTCCCTGGACGAAGGGGTAGCCCTCGAGTTCGCTGCGTTCGAGGAACGGGGGAGGCACCTCCGTGTCCGGTGAGGTCGAGCTGATCGACAGCCGCGACGAGTACGAAGCACTCAAGGCAAAGGTCCAGGTTGGATTCGACGCGATGCTCGAGGGCATTGAAGCGGCGAAAAAAATCAGAGACCGCAGGCTTTGGCGGTTTGAGTACGACAGCTGGGACGACTTCTGCCGGGCCGAGCTCGAGCAGTCAGGCCGTCGCATGTACCAGCAGATGCAAGCAGCTGAGGTTCACGCACTGCTGCCGGCGGAGATTGCCACCGAGCTGAACGAAGCGCAGCTCCGTGCATTGAAGCCGGCGGCAGACGTGAGCCCTGAGCGTGCGGTCGAGGTGATCGAAGCAGTCACCGAGACCGGCCCCGTCACGGCCAAGCGTATCCAGGCAGAGATCAAGCCCGCCGAAACGGTGAGCTGGAAGGGGCTGAAGGCAGCGGTCGGAGCCCTCGAGCAGGTCGTGATCGAAGCTCGAGCCATGCCTGACGGCACATGGATTCCGATCGACCGGATCCGCGTGCACCTGGCCAACGTGGCGAAGGCCCTTGACGCAGCCAAGCCAACGAAAACCTGCCCGTACTGCGGCGGCAAGCCGGGCGGGTGTGAATCTTGCGAGGGCCTGGGCAAGGTGACGAGCGCAGTGTTCAAGATGAGGAGACAAGAGCTCGAATGAAGCCTCGCCCGTACCAGGCCGATGCACTGCGAGCTGTATGCAGAGAGCTGACGACGAACCGATCCACCCTCCTGGTCATGGCGACCGGGCTGGGCAAGACGGTGGTCTTCTCGCAGCTGGTGGGCATGGCGAAGCTAGGCAAGGTGATGGTGGTGGCCCACCGTGAGGAGCTCGTCACCCAGGCGGCGAGCAAGATCGAGCTCATCACTGGCACCTACCCAGAGATCGAGATGGCTGACTCGCACGCAAGCACCAGCCTGCTGAGCAGCGGGGACATCGTCGTTGCCAGCGTGCAAACATTGACCGCCGGCCGGCGGATGGAGAAGTTCAACGCCGACAGGTTCTCGCTGCTGATCTTCGACGAGTGCCACCACATCAAGGCCAGCACCTGGATGCGAGTGCTCAACCACTTCACGAAGAACGACAAGCTGAAGGTGCTGGGCGTGACGGCCACACCCAAGCGGACAGACAAGTCTGCCCTGGGCGAGGCGTTCGACACCGTGGCCTACGACTACAGTCTCATCAAGGCGATACCTGACGGGTGGTGCGTACCCCTCGAGCAGATGGTGGTCGAGGTCGAGGACCTGGACTATGACCAGGTGCGCACCACCGCCGGCGACCTCAATGCCAAGGACCTCGCCAAGCTGATGGAGCAGGAGTACGCACTGCACGCCATCGCCAGCCCGACGCTCGAGCTCGCCGCCGATCGCCGCACCCTGGTGTTCGCTGCTTCGGTCGAGGGTGGCCGCCGGCTCACTGAGATCCTGAACCGGGACCGACCTCGAGCTCGATTCGTCAGCGGCAAGACGCCGAAGCTCGAGCGGAAAGAAAGCCTTGACGCATTTGCTGCTGGCGAGTTCGACATCCTCGTCAACGTGGGCGTGCTGACCGAGGGGTTCGACGACCCAGGCATCGAGGCCATCGTCCTGGCCAGGCCGACGAAGAGCCAGTCCCTCTGGATGCAGATGATCGGCCGAGGCACCCGGCCCCTACCTGGGGTGGTGGATGACGCGGACGACACGCCGGAGGCACGCCGTGCTGCGATCGCAGCCAGCTCGAAGCCCAACGTGCTGATCCTGGACTTCGCTGGCAACGCAACCAGGCACAACCTGATCCAAGCCGTGGACATTCTCGGCGGTGACTACTCGGAAGAGACACGGGAGCGGGCGAAGCAGCTGGCTCGAGGCCGGGGCCAGGTCAAACCCGAGGAGCTGCTCGAGGAGGCAGACGAACAGCTCGCCGAGGAGCGAGAGCAGGCTAGGCTCGAGGCCATGGCCAAGCGTGCCAAGCTCAAGGCTCGCACCAAGTACCGAACGAAGACCATCGACGTGTTCGGCGTGCTGCCCCAGCTCGAGCAAGAGATGTCGGTTGGGTTCACGGAGCAGCCAAGTGACAAGCAGCTCGATATGCTGAGCCGCAACGGGATCGACGGCTCGACGCTGAGCAAGAGACAGGCTCAGGCAGCAATCAAGAACATCATTGCAAGGAGGCAACGAGGACTATGCACGCTAAAGCAGATGGACCTGCTCGTCCGGTTCGGTATCGACGGCTCGACGCTGACGAAGGAGCAAGCGACGAAACAGATCGACACGATAGCGGCGAATGGTTGGAAGGTGCCGTCATCTTCGACGGACTCGACGAAGCCCTCGTCGGGTTCGGTCAACAGCACGGCCGACCAGCCACCGCCATCTACTCGCACGCCCGACTTGTACGGAAGTTCCTCAACGAGGGCCTCGACCTCGAGGAAACTCTAGACCACATCGACTACAACATCCGCCAGCTGTACGCGGGAGAGAAGACGCCCGTACTGCTGGAGGATGGACATGACCTGGTCTAGAGCGACACGATCAAAGCCATGCCCCGCGTGCGGGAAGCCTGACTGGTGTGGGCACACCGCTGACGGTGCGATCCGCTGCATGCGCACGGATGAACCGCCACCCGGATATCGCCTGGTCAAGAGTGACGAGCACGGAGGCAACGTGTTCATCGCCGGCGAGGGAAACGAATGGCGACCGAAGCCGAAGGCTGCCCCTAAGCCCCAGCCCACCATCGACTGGACATCAGCTCAGCAACAGTTCGTTGATGACCTGGATGATGAGCTCGAGGAAGAGCTGGCCGGGCACATCGGTGTCGGACAGCCTTGGACCATGCTGTTCGGCATAGGCTGGTCGCATTCTCACAAGGCGTGGACGTTCCCGATGCGTGACCACATGACGCGGATCGTCGGCATCAGGCTGCGAACCAGGGAGGGTCGCAAGCTGGCGATCAAGGGCAGCAAGGAGGGGATCTTCTCCCCCGAGATCAAGGGCATGAAGACGGATGAGGTTCTGATCGGCGAGGGTCCGACGGACGCGATGCACTTGTGGAACCTTGGGTTCATTGCCATCGGGCGGCCCAGCTGCACGGGTGCGGCGGATATATGCAAGAGGTTCGTGGGTACCAGGGCGGCCGTGATCGTGAGCGACCGTGATTCACCTGGCCGAAAGGGAGCCGCTACCCTTGCCGACAAGCTGGCCGGCCAGTGTGCTAGCGTGAAGGTGATCGAACCCCTGCAAGGCAAGGATGCCAGGGACTGGATCGAGGGCGGTGCGACCGCCGAGCAGATCCGGATTGTGATTGACTCAGCCATGGAGCACGGCGATGAGACGAAACAAGTTTCGGGTAGCACCCGCTGACCAGAGGAAGTTCCTGGGCAAGACATACCCCTCGAAGGCAGAGATGCTGTACGCCGTCGAGCTTCAGCAGATGCTGGATGCGGGGCTGATTATCGAGTACGTCGAGCAGCCCAAGCTCTGGCTCGGTGTGCCCGAGAACAAATACATCCCGGACTTCCTGGTCATCCCTCGAGATGGCATCCCTTACTACGTCGATGTCAAGGGCATCGAGACGCCCGTGTTCAAGAAGAACAAACGACTCTGGCGATCCTATGGCCGGCTCCAGCTTTACCTGGTCAAGAGGAAGCGAGACAAGTTCGAGGTCTACGAGGTAGTCGAGGGGGGGTTCGGAAGTGACGGAAGCATTGCTTGACGGGTCAATCCTGGCCGATCAAATCAAGCTCGAGGAGGAGGCGATCGCTCGGGGGGCAGCTCGCTACCGCCGCCTGGCCAACGAGGCTATCGCCCGCGAAGACGGGGCCAGCCTCAAGCCGGCCGAACGAATGGTGGTCCATTGGATGGATCCCCTCGCCATCGCCGTGAATCTCGAGCGGCAGGCCTGCCTCACTGGGGACCCTGGGCCTGGGCGTGGCATGTATGCCCCGATCCTATGTGCCCTGGACACCGATCGGCTGGCGTTCCTCGTCATCCACACCACGATGAGCAGGTGCATGGCCGAGCCCAACGGCGATCTCCTGCCACGGGTGGCGTACGCGATCGGGGCCGCAGTCATCGCCGAGATCCACATGGACCTGCTGAAGAAGGACAGCAACGCCACGCTGAGGGACCTAGATCGCAAGTTCAAGAGGCTCAACACGCAGCGGATCAACTGGTGGGCGAAGCGAAGCCTGACGAATCACATCTGGAACCGCAAGGTGGCGGTGCACCTGGGCTCAAGCCTGCTCAACTGCCTGGTCAAGTCAGCCAGCTTCAAGCCCTACACAGAGGAGTTCTCGCCCTCGTTCGTGCACGAGAAGCAATGGCGGGACAACCAGAAGAAGGGTGTGATCCGCATGGTGCCCGAGGTGTTCGACCTCCTCGAGGATGGGCATGTCTTCCGCCAGGGCCTGCGTCCCAGGTACATGCCGATGCTGGTCGAGCCCTACCCCTGGTCGAACGAGCACGCCGGCGGGTACGTCAAGGTCAGGACCCCACTGCTGAACAAGCCAACCCCTGAGCAAACCGAGGCGATCGGGCAGGCGGACATGACTGCCTACTACGATGGGCTGAATGCGGTCTCCGGCCAGGCGTGGACAGTGAACAACCTGGTCTATCTGGTCATGAAGAACCTTTGGGAGGCTGGGGCGGGGGGGCCGGGTATGCCAGCGGCCAGCGATCGACCAATGCCACCCAAGTCTCCAGCAATCGAGGCCGATCCGGCCCTGCTGAAAAACTGGAAGCGGCAGGCCCACGAGGTACACACGGCAAACGCCAAGGCAAGAGGTGCTCGAGCTGAGTTCATCCAGCGGCTCACCCTTGCCGGGCAGATGAGGCACTCCCGGTTCCACCTGCCACACTCGGCCTGCTTTCGGTCCAGGGTCTACCCGATTCCCCTGTACCTGAACCCCCAAAGCAATGACTGCGCTCGAGGCCTGCTGCTGTTTGCTGATGGCAAGCCCCTCACCCCTCGAGGCAGGTGGTGGCTGCGGGTCGAGGCGGCAAACACCTGGGGCGTGGACAAGGTCCCGCTCACGCAAAGGGTGGAGTGGGCTGACCAGGAGCGGGAGATGATCGAGTCGGTCGCTCGCAATCCCTTGAGTGACACCCGGTGGCACCAGGCGGAGGATCCGTGGCAGTTCCTGGCCGTAGCCATGGCCATCGTCTTTCCGGAGGTGGGCGAGCGGTACCCATGCAAGATCGACGGATCTCTGAACGGGCTCCAGCACCTGGCCGCAGCTGCCAACTGCGAGATCGCCGGCTCGAGGGTGAACCTGCTGCCCAGCACCCCGGACGACTGGCCGGCAGACGCCTACCAGGACGTGGCGATCGTGGCACGCAAACGGAACACGGACCCCAGCTACGCCGATCTGCTCGAGCAGCACGGACGGCTACTAGCCAAGCAGCCAACCATGACCAAGGTCTACGGATGCACCCGTGTCGGAGCACGGGACCAGGTCAGGGACAAGCTAAAGAAGCTCGAGATCCCACGGGACAAGCTGTTCACGATGAGCCGGGACCTGAGCGGGCTGGTCCTGGACAGTATCGGCGAGGTGTGCGGCCGGGCCAACGACCTGTTCACCTGGTTCGAGGAGGCAGGCCGAGCTCTCTGCAAGCACGACCCGATGAAGGGGATCCGGTGGGTGACGCCGCTAGGGTTCCCGGTGATCCAGCCGTACCGCAAGTGGGGCAAGTGTACGATCCGCACCGCCATGCAGCGGATCACGCTGGCGTACCGCATGGATGAGGTCGAGGTCCACCTGGCACGCCAGATCCAGGGGATCACCGCGAACTGGACGCACTCGCAAGATGCAAGCCACTGCCTGATGACGGGGGCCGAGGCACGCCGGCGGGGCATGGCGTTCGGATCAGTCCACGATTCCTTTTGGTCACTGGCTGAGGATATTGATGAGCTCAACGAGATATCACGGGAGCAGTTCGTCAAGCTCTACGAGGGAGACCCCATTGCCGAGCTCGCCGCGTACTGGCGAGAGCACTGGCCAGGGGTGGACCTGCCCGATCCGCCGGCCAGGGGACAGCTCGACATCGACGGCGTGCGGTCGAGCACATACTTCTTCTCGTGAAAGGCCCGAGATAATGAAGGACATTCCCTCGATATCAGTCTACTTCTCGACGAGGAAACACTGGACCGCCAAGGCCGTGCGGATTCTGACCGTGAGCTGGTGCTCTCACGTTGCAATCGGTGACGAGCACGCCGTCCTGGACGTCAAGATGGAGGATGGGGCGAGATATATCCCTCGAGTGCTCTATGTTACGTTCGCCCAGGTGCGACCCCAGATGGCGTTCCACCTGGGCCGGCGTCGGGAGGTAGATTTCACCAGGTACGAAGGCATGCCGCCTCCCTCCTGGGCTCGGATCGCCATCCGATGGTTGACGTTCGGTTTCATTTCGTACTCTGGCGACTGCCTGGGCATGGTCAAGGACGTCCTCGAGCAAGATGGGATCCCAGTGCCCAGGCGTATCACCACTCCCGGCGGACTCCAGTGCTGGCTTGATGCAAGGGGATTCCTGCGTGGAACAGAATGACCTGCCGACCCGGCTGCCTCGTTTTTCTGAGGACCTGGTCCAACAACTTGATGAGCTGAACCCCCCTCCCGTAGTCAGGAACCTGCTTGCCACCGACGAGGCAATCCAGGAGCTGGTGTTCCAGGCCGGCCGGCGATCCATCGTCGATGAGCTGCTGAGGCTGGCCCCCGATGCCGCTACTGATTGATCGACCAGGCGAAGTCGCCGACTTCGTGTCGGAACGAGCTCATGCCCCAGATGGGTACGAGAATTATGAGGCCGTCGGCGTCGTGGATGATGATGGCAAGATCGTGGCGGGCATGGTGTTCGAGAGCTGGAACAGGCACTCGGTCAACATCCACCTGGCCATCGACGACCCGTCCAAGGTGGCCCTGGGGTTCTACAAATACTGCTTCCGCTACGCTTTCGATACCATGGGCTGCCATCGCATCAATGCCATGTGTGTCGATGGATATGAGCGGAACGAACGACTGCTCGAGGGCATGTGCTTCAAGCGTGAAGGCGTGCTCCGCGAGGGGTGGCGGCTCCCTGATGGTCAGGTAGTCGATGCAGCGATCTACGGATGCCTGCGATCCGAATGCAGACTTATTCCAAAGGAACTTAGACATGAAGAGGCTTGACTAATGGGTGGCGGTAAGGGCGGAAGCCCCCCTCCCCCGC
>UEXM01000491.1_pt1 | contig 41722 bp, 43 predicted proteins | sample 1796661 | NCBI WGS metagenome assembly UEXM01 (sample SAMEA4772469, study PRJEB27181) | metagenome | reverse complement strand
AAGCACACAGAAAGATTGCTGGTAAACTTCCTAATCCAACTGATGTACTTGCTGGTAAGGTAAGCAAACTGGATGTACAAGAAGTTAGTGCAATGTATTCACTTACTATTAGTATGTGCTATGAGCTCAAAGAAGCATTAGCAACTGTTAAAGATGCTGAGTTTCACAAGATGAGTGATAACTTCTTTAGGTTTATGATGGATAACTTTGAAACTGAATTGGTTGTTATGGGTGCAAGGATTGCATTAACAACATATGCTATTCCGTTTCAACCTACTAAACTTAAAAACTTTGATGAGTTTCATCAACGATATGGAAAATACATCCTTGCAAGTCAAGGGTAAGGCATTGGTTGAGGGCCGTTTTCTAACTGTAAATTTGAAAGCATAGGGCTATGCAGGCCCTCAACCAAATCACAGGCGCTATGGATGACATAGACACGATACTACAGAAGCACTTGAGAAATTATACTCAAGTGTTTCGTCGTTATACACCTTATGATCCTAGAGAATGGTCCGAATTACTAAAACGTGTTCACCAAGACTTTGGCCGTCCCAGTGAACGTTGGGCTTGGATGATTGATCATGAGTGGCAAAAACAAATGATGGAAGATCCAGAATGGCGTGGTATAGCAGTAAATGAATGGCATGTGGTGTTTTACTTTAAAGAAGAATACGATGCGGTGATGTTCGGACTTAAATACTAGCATGAAATATTTTGTTAAACAATTAGATGGACGTTATGCACACAATAATTATTTTGATTATTGTATTGACTTTCCTCGCAATCAATTTGGTCCAATGGAGTTTCACACTGTTATGGGTTGGCTGATTGAAACCTATGGTTATAGTGCAGAAGTACGTGACTTTATGTGGATACGCGGTATGCTACAAAAACGGCAACAGTTTAACGTCCCAGATTCAGACGCACCTCCTTTTGTTAATAGACAGTGGAGTTGGACAAATGGAACAAACAATCTAAGAGTATACTTAAAATCAGAAAAAGAATTAGGTTTTTTTAAACTAAAGTGGCCACATGAGAACAATTGATTTACATGGCCGAACCATACACGATGCATGGAAGGTATTCATAGCATTTGCATATGAGAAATGGCTGGATAAAGAAAAAGAAATACGTGTTATCACTGGACATGGTGCAATACAAAAAGAATTTCCCGGTTGGTGTGATGCTTGTCAACATGTAAAACGTTATGAAACAGAACCATATAACAGAGGAAGTTTTAAGGTAAGATTAAGATGACCACAGGAATGAGCATCTATGTTGTTGAAAAATGCAGTGCCAAGACTGCCTATCGAGAACTGGTAGGAGTTTACAGCACCAAGGAACTGGCAGACAGCGGCGGTGAAGAAAGTTTGGAATTCAATGAACCTGCAGATTGGAACATCACGATAACAATAGTTCCTCTTAATGGCAAATTAAAATGAAATATTTTATAATGGGAGACAGTTGGGGAGTAGGGTCATATACTCGAGAACCATACATGATACCAATACCCAATACTGGTTTAGACTATCATTTACGTCAACGTAAACATCAAGTTACAAATATAAGTGCCGGAAGTGCAGGAAACTTTGGGCAACTGAGACATGCATATTGGAGCCTTAAAGAACATGCAGATTATGATTTTATTGTATGGTTTCACACAGAATCCTTACGTGACATAATTGAAATCTGTATGCAAGACCCAGAAGAGCAAAAGATACAGTTTCCTAAATTTAAAATGCATGCCAACTTTAATAGTGTACTAGACTATGTCGACGATCAAAATTATAGATATGCACAGCAACTTTATCAAACCTATAATATTCCTTTTATTGTTGTAGACGGACAGAGTCCTTTTAATTTACAATTAGACCGAGACCATTTTGTTGTGCATCATATTAAATGGCTGAAACAACTATTAGAATTGGACTCCGATGCACCGAGATATAGTTTTGGTGCATGGCAAAAAATACAAATGATACTAGAACACTACAGTATCAGTGAACGAGAATTTATAATTGAAAATCTCGGGGATTTAGATGCCAGTGAATTGGTAATTAAACTAGGCAAGCATAGCGATTTGTTTCCTGATGATGGACATCCAAGCTCAGATTGTTTCCGAGAATTAGCAGACCAAATAGAACTTTTAGGTTGACATATACCATATACGTGTTATAATGTTTATACAGTTAGAAATTAGGAGAAGCATATGGCAGATACAGTAAACAAGGACATTGCAGATAAATTCAAGGACATACTAGGTCCAATGGATCCTGCACGTGATAGAGAAGTACGTGAAATATTAATTACTGCAAGGGTTGGTATGCTGTTACGTGCTAGTTTCTTTGGTAACCTAGCAACACGTCTTAAACTTGTTAATGCAGACGAATGGTGTTCTACTGCCGCAACTGACGGTAGAAACTTCTATTACAATTCAAAGTTTATTAAAATGCTACGTCCTAAAGAAGTTGAATTCCTTTTTGGTCATGAAGTGTTGCATTGTGTATATGATCATATGGGCAGACGTGGTGACAGAGATCCACAGTTGCACAACATAGCCGCTGACTATTGTGTAAATGCTGATCTACAAAAGCACAGAGTAGGTGAGTTTATTAAAACTGTTCCGTGTTTGTATGACGTAAAATATGAAGGTTGGAGTTCAGAAGAAGTATATGATGACCTTTATGAGAATGCTGATAAGATTGATATGGACGAACTTGTTAAGCAATTGATTGATCAGCACTTGGATGGCAAAGAAGGCGAAGGCGATGACGGTGAAGATGGCAAGAGTGGACCTGCAAAGTTCAGCAAAGAAGAACGTGAAAAGATCAAAGAAGAAATAAAAGAAGCCATGCTTAGTGCCGCACAGGCATCAGATCCAGGCAATGTACCAGCAGGTGTTAAACGTATTGTTGCACAACTTACTGAGCCTAAGATGAACTGGAGAGACTTGCTACGTATGCAGATGCAAAGCACTATCAAGTCAGATTATACATTTAAACGTATGCACCGTAAGGGTTGGCACATGGATGCTATACTTCCGGGTATGGACAATGATGAATATGTTGATATCTTTTGTGCATTGGACATGAGTGGTTCAATTGGCTCTGAACAGGGCAGAGACTTTATGAGTGAAGTCAAAGGCATAATGGAAGAGTATGGACAGTTCCGTGTTACTATTTGTTGTTTTGATACTGATGTTTACAATGTGCAGGTGTTTACAGATGACAACATTGATGAAATAGACGAGTATGAAATCAAAGGTGGTGGCGGTACTGACTTTGATTGTGTGTTTAACTATCTGAAAGAAGAAGCGATTGATCCTAAAAGGCTAGTAATGTTTACAGATGGTTATCCATATGATAGCTGGGGTGATCCTAACTACTGTGATACAGTGTTTATTATACATGGCGATAAGAATCCTAATCCGCCCTTTGGTACTTGGGCAATATATGAAGATGATTCATGATCAACCAGAATATGGACTACTAACAGACGCAGATGTTAGTGCATTAGATGAAGTTGCTATATACGACGGCACTGATGCTCCAGACTGGGCTAATTCGCGTGAATGGTACATCACTGGAAAGTATGAATTAGAGTATAACGATCCAGAAACTGCATGTTTTATGGAACGGCCAGACTACTAATTTTACCTAAACCAGCATAAATCAGTAAATAAACTACGTAGTTAACTAACACAAGGATAATTAAAAGTATGACAGATAAAAAAGAAAACAAAGAAATTCCAATGCCAAAGCCAGAAATGCCGGCAGAAGAAGAAACTGTTAATTTAAGCATTCAAGATATTGTTAATTGCAAAACAATAATAGAAATTGCATCTGCAAAAGGTGCATTTGAGGCAAAAGAGCTAACCGTCGTAGGTGTAACCTACGATAGAATAACCAAATGGCTCTTAGCTAACCAACCCCAAAAAGATGCAGAAGAGACGTCTACTGCTGAAGGAGAAACAAAAAATGATTAAACACGTTGGTAAAATTGGTGACCGTAAGGTTGCAATCGTATTTAGGCAGGTTCCAGGTGACGAGCATATGTGCTTGGTACTATACCCAGATACAATGAGACAAGATATGCATGATAGTTTAATGGCCGCAATTGAATCGCCAGAAGGACAAGCCGCAACTGATCTTGGAAATGCACTGATGGCAAAAAGATTCCCAGATGGTTCAAGCATACTAGAAAGAATACACCAAGAAGGAATGATGAAAAAGGTACAGTGCGAAAAGGTTATTGTAACACCAACTCCTACTTCAAGTGTTTATCTTAGCGAAATGAACAAGATAATAAATGAGATGGCACAGGGAGAAGAAGCAGTAAAGCGTCTTGCTGAATTAGATGCAGAAGCTGGGCACACTGGAAAAGCCAGACGCAGAGACGATTACGGTCGTGACGTAGGAGGTCCTGGTGTGAATACACCTGCTCCGGGTAGTTTAATGGAACAATCAAACAAGCAAGCAATGGCAGCTGCAAACACACAAAGAGCGGCTAGTGCCCCTCCAATGATGGCACCACAAACTGGTGCATTGTCAGATGATGCTATTGCAGTGAATATGAAAACGCAAGCAGACAGAATGGCCGCTGAAGCACAAGGTATGTTAGCAGAAGCAGCTCGTATGCAAGACGAAGCAAATGCCATGATGGGCGTACCAGCAACACCTGCTAAAAAGAAACGTGGAAGACCAGCTAAAGCCAAAGCATAAATGAAAATAGCACATACGAAACTTGAAAAATGGAAACAAGTAATTGACTCTATTGATCAAGAGATGATTCCTATTGATGTTGTTAAAAAGGTTGTTTTCAAACTAGAAGATGGCACACAACAAACAATTAATCTAACCACATTACGTAAACAAGGTTTAGATATTGAAGATATTGAAGTTGTTGTTAATAAAAATATGAGCACAGTGACAGAACGAGGAATAGTTAAACTAGATTTTGTTGTTGATGTAAATGCAGTGGCAGATCGAATTGAACCAATAACAAGAGGATATTTACAAAAACTATGAATGTAAGATTAGTATCATACAGCAAGCCAAGTGAGTTTGAAACCTACGACGAACCACTTAAAAGTACACAGGATTTAATTGCCTATTGTGCAAAAGTTTCCAATCCTAATCATCAAATAAACACTGCTACTCACGAAAAGTTGCTTAACTATTTGGTTAAACACAAACATTGGTCACCCTTTGAAATGGCAAGTGCTTGTTTAGAAATTGATACCACACGTGATATTGCACATCAAATTGTACGTCACAGAAGTTTTAGTTTCCAAGAGTTTAGCCAACGGTATGCCAACCCAAAAGAAATGGGCGATATGTTTGAATATGCTGAAGCAAGGCTGCAAGATTCAAAGAACAGACAGAATAGTATACAAACCGAAAACGTTATGATACACCAAGAATGGTTTGAACAACAGGAGAAAGTAATCGAGGCCTGTACAGAAGCCTACGAATGGGCTATTGAAAACAACATAGCAAAAGAACAAGCACGGAAAATACTACCTGAAGGCTTGACCAAAACCAGACTGTACATGAATGGCACAATACGTAGTTGGATACACTACATTGACCTGCGTGGTGCAAATGGTACACAACTAGAACATATGCAAATTGCTCATGCCTGTGCAGATGCAATAAGCAAAATATTTCCTAACATAACTGCATATACCAACGAGGCATAGATGGCACCCACTAAGAAAAAGTCTAAGGCGACAAAGAAAAAAACACAAAAGAAAGTACTGGTTACTGGTGGACTTGGTTTTATTGGACACAAGGTTGTTGAAAAACTACAAAAGAACAATTATAAAGTTGAAGTAGTTGACGCTCTTACAACCTACGGATTACTTGACAAAGAAGAATTAGAATATCTCTACAATGAAAGACTTAAACTATTTCGTGAAGACACTAAGATTCACAAAATGGACATTGCAGAAATTGACGCTATGAATGCAGTGTTTCAGAAATTCAAACCTGATTATGTAATGCACCTTGCTAGTTTTCCAAATGAAAAACTCACAAAAGAAAATCCTGTTGAAGCGGCACATACGATGTGTCAAGGTTTAGCAACAGTGATTGACAACTGTGTACGTCATCAAGTAAAAAGAATTATGTATACCAGTAGCAGTATGGTTCTTGGCAGTTTCACAGATGATACATCGCCAGATGGAGTAACTGAATTACACAACACTGATCCACAAGGCAGTTATGCAATATGGAAACATGCAGGTGAACAGATAGTAAAACAATTACACAAAGAATACGGTCTGGACTATGTGATAGTAAGACCAAGTGCAGTATATGGTCCACTAGATAATGGTAATAGAGTGATTGCAAAATTTATAATTAATTCTATGAGGAATCAAAAATTGAATGTACATGGCGTAAAAGAAAAATTAGACTTTACCTATGTGGATGATCTTGCTGATGGAATGATAAACAGTGTGCTAAAAGGAAAAACAGGTATATATAACCTAACAAGAGGTAAAAGTGTTACTATCGATCATGCGGCTCACACAGTTGTAAAAACCGTAGGAAAAGGCTCAGTTGGCATAAAAGAAAAAGATCGAGATCAGCCCAGCAGAGGCACTTTAAATATCGACAAAGCAAAAACGGATTTTAATTTTGATCCAAAAATCAACATAGAAAAAGGTATAAAACTATACTATGAGTGGATTAAAGATTCCGTTTACTGGTCTTCAAAAACAGTATAACCGCCTTCGATCAGAAGTACTAGACAGTATTGATATTGTACTACGTAGTGGCCAACTCATGGACGGCAACTACACACAAGAATTTGAATCATGGTTAGCAAAACGTAATAATACAGATCATGCTATCACAATCGGCTCAGGAACTGTGGCACTAGAAGCAATTGCCAAGTACTATTACAAACAACTAAATCTACGCAAGCCACAGGTGATCGTTCCTAATTTAACCTACCGTGCAACTGCTAATGCATGGACCAATGCTGGCTGGGAAGTTGTAGTTGCTGATACAGATTCATATGGTATGTTAGACATAGATAGTATTGCAGAACATCACTACAATAACCTTGCAGTGTGTTTGGTCGGCTTGTATGGAAACAGTCTCAAGAACTATCAAACACAACGTTTCAAGGATCTAATTGAAGAACAAGACTGGATAGTCGTAGAGGACGCCGCTCAGCACTGGCTCAGTTGGGAAGGTAAAAGAATTAGCACCAGTGCAATAAGTTTTGATCCTACAAAGAATCTCGCAAACTATGCAAATGGCGGCGCCGTTGTTACAAACACGTCTGCGATTGATAGATTTGTAAGATGGTATAGAGGCAATGGATCAGCTCATATTACCGGAGGAACAAACAGTCGAATGAGTGAAATAGACTGTGCAACAATGCTGATTAAAACCAAATACATAGACGAATGGCAAGAACGCAGACGAACAATTGGTCTATACTGGATGGAAAGACTACGCGAAAAGTCAACGACTAGATGTCTAATTGACAGTTCTAATGCACAAGAACATTGTTTTCACAAGTTTGTAATTGATGTGGACTCTGACAGAAATGAGATGCAAGCCTGTTTGAAAGAAGCAGGCGTTGATACCAAAGTACACTATCAATATGGTATAAATGAAATAGGTTCATTTGAAGGTGTAAAGCCAATGTTGGCGAGCAGTACAAGTTTGTCAAGGCGTGTGCTTAGTTTGCCTATCTATCCTGAACTCACTGACCTTGAAGTTGAGTACATAATTGATCAGGTGTTAGGTTGTGGTGCTTGAACAGGTAATCAGCCAACCATTCCCATTCATATGTTAAACGCAAACTAGCAAAATCGCCCGCAACAGATTCATAATAATCTACTGCATCTTGTGCACCTATTGCACTCCAACCAGCTACAGCAGACGTTGTATCCGCCCGTAACCACTGGCTTAGACGATAGTTGTTGTCTATGTTTGGTAACGAATGCTTTAATTTTAAACATTCACGAAACGCACTACGCCATGCAATCCAAGGATCATCTGCGTAACGGGCAACACCACTTAGCAACGGAACAACTTCGTGTTCTTGATCAAGTGTGAAGTCCAGTCCTAGGGCTTGATTGGTTGCGACTAGTCGTTTATTGTAGGCAATCATTGCCATATGTCCATATACCAATCCATTAACAGGATTTTCAGCATTAAATATATAATGCTTTGCCTGTTGCAATCTATCTGGTTGCCACGACCAATCGAAGTGTTCGTTTACTTCTAATTTGGCAAATACACAAAACGCCCAATCAGTGTTGCTGGCTTCTAATCCGGCACGATATGCTTCTGCTCTGCCTTTAACACCATCCACTCTGACTATACGATTATCACCTGCGTGTACTTGATTGAGATGTTCCCAATTAAGTTCTGCATTTGATTCTCCATTGCTTATAAACACAATGTCCAATGGAGTTGAGTGTGCTGTCACATGCGTTTTATCAATCCATTGATAATCATATATTTGCGTACGGATGTGATTTTTTGCGTCTCTAGGAACCAATACACTTTCACTGCCTTTTTTTAGAGGCACAACTGTTCGTAATCTTTCTTGCCATAAACTTACGGTTACTGCGTTTTCTGGTTGATATCGATAAAACTGTACCACTGGCTCTTGAAAATCATGACTCCATACTGCATCCACTACACTGTCTGTGTCAAATTTTATTGCAGGCGGTGTGTTTCTCTTTACTGTGTTTTCAACAAAGTTAAGTGGTGCATAGTATTCTAAAATTTTAATGTCTTTTGCAGTTTCTAAAAAACTTGGTACATGTATAAAAAATGTATCACCAAATTTTTGTTCGTTACTATAGAATACATGCAACATGCGGTTTTGCCACAGAGCAGGATGCCAACTAAAGTCAAAGTCTGCGTAATCACATAAGTCGCTTATTACCCATACGTACTCTGCATCTATCTTTTTCAGAGTTCTTTTAATAGTGTCAAGGTAATTGCTTATAAATCTTGTTGTGGCTAAGATATCAACACCATCCACAGTGTATTCAGTGTTAAGATGTTTAATTAAAACTACTCCACTTGCTACTGCACGTACTCTTGATGTTATATCACCAACAAACTTAGTGTCTGTTGCACCGGGTACAGTGTATCGCGGACCACCGGTCTTTTGATGCTGTGTTCCAAATTGATATATGTAAGGAGGTTCAGCAATGTCATGGTGCCAGGTGTAGTCAAAGTCACCGTTACAGTTATCCCATTTAGTGTCATCCTGCAAACGTAATACTGAGTTATCCGTGTTATACTTTGTTTCAGTGAATCCATTTTTTGGAACGAGATATGTGCCTGAATCTTTTTGCCACTGGCTCGCAAATGCATGTCTAAAGTCTTTTTCCCATGGTGCTGGTTCCCAACTAAAGTCAAAGTTAGAATAATCACAGTGCTTGTTTAGCACCCATAAGTACCTAGTCTTGCACTGTGCAAGAGAATCTTCTGAATATGAGTAACATTTATCAAACATGATTAGAATCGACGAAATCTATGACAACGTAATGTTGCCTCGTGTTAAAACAATTGGAAATACAAGCCTGCATTGGTTTGATCCATTTGGTAGTGTTCAGTATACAGATATGCTCAGCAAGCCAGTGATTCAAGGCGACATAAAACGAATTATTATGTGGGATCAAGAACCTCTCCATCGTAATCTATTTACTCCACTTATTAAAATAATTAAACCGCCTAGGTTGGCAAAACCTGATCATCCTTATGGGACCCCTGAACATCCTCATTGGGTTAAAGGACCAATCATTATTGTTACAAGCGAATGGCAAAGTGAAGATGTTGACTGGGCCACTGATACTTATGGGCTTGAATCTGGCTATTATTTTTTTCATGCTTGGGCCGCACTTGATTGGTATCGTGGTTATAATCGTACTAGTTTAGCACAAAAATTCTCAGAACGCAAGCCTTTTAATACTTTTCTTTGTCCTAATAACATAATAGGTGGAGAACGTAAACACAGAATAGAAATTCTACAACAGTTTGTAGGACGCAATTTACTAGATCGTAATTTAATATCCTTTCCTGACGTGTGTCCATACGAAGGACAAAGTCTGCAATTATTGTGTGTAAAATATGATTTAGATTGTCCAAAAGTTAAACTACCACTTATGATTGATAACGGTTCAGGTTATGCTGCCAAGTCACACAAGATTGACTTATGGGACCAGGCAAATAACAGTTTAATTCATGTTGTAACTGAAACTGTTTACCGAGGAAGAAAAAATCATTTAACTGAAAAATCATTTAAGCCTATTGTGATGCAACAACCTTTTATAATACAAAGTTGCAAAGGCAGTTTAGAGTACTTGCGTAGGTATGGGTTTAAAACATTTGGCGACTTTTGGGACGAATCATATGATGAAGCAGATGATTCAACTCGCACATACGAAATAGGCAAACTTTTACAAGACATAAACAACATGACCCAAAAAGAAAAGACCCAGTTGCAAACCGCAGTAAATAGTACTGTAGAGCATAATTATAATTGGTTCTACAGTGCTGAGTTCGAAAAACTCTTATGGGATGAACTACAAGGAATGATGGCAAAATGGATTTGATTACAGATCTAACAGAAATAATCGTTGATAAAGACGCTTCAAATCTTTATTTTTTGCTTCCAGCGAATTTGTCGGTAAAAACCGTTACTGCTGATGCCGTACGAGCAGGTTTTCCCGCAGAAAATTTGCATTTTGTGTCAAAAACCACTAAAAGTCATGATCTTGCAGGAATGGCATATATGTGTAGCGATGAATTGTTGTATAGACATCGTAATAGGAGTATGCCAACAGTATTCCATCAACAAGCACGTACAAAGAATTTTACTGCATTAGTTCGTACGCACAAGGAATGGCGTGCGTACACTATGGCACTATTGTGGAGCAAAGGTCTACACGAACAAGGTTACTTTGGTTACAACAATCAAGTCACTGTAGAAGAAGATATAAATCCAATTGATATCAGCAATTTAGGAAGTCTAAAACATCATACAGAATTCTTTTTACAACTTGCTCCTTTTCATTGTGATTTGCTAACACCAGATGAACATGCAGATATGAAATACACTGTAGGTCTGCATCACAGCGATGCATACTTTAACTTTGTAATAGAAAGCGAACTCACAGGTCCTGTACGATTAACAGAAAAAGTTTTCAAAGCAATAAAGAATTGTCAACCATTTGTAATTGCAGGAGCATGTGGTAGTGTACAACAACTACGTGAAATGGGCTATCGCACATTTGATCATGTGGTTGATCATTCCTATGACAGCATTGAAGATACAACAAAACGTTGGGAAGCAGTTTGTGCAGAAATGTGTAGAATTGCAAAATCAAAAAAGACACACAGTATGTATGTTGATTGCAAAGATGATCTCATACACAATCAAACGTTATTTTTAAATAGAGAAAGTACGAATATATTAATATGTCCAAAGTAAGCAGTTATACCAGCTGGCAGCCACTTGAAGAAGTAATAGTAGGTAGAGCATACACGCCAGATTATTTTGATTTTATCGACAATGCACAGGTAAGAAACCAATTGCAACAGATACTTGTTGAAACAAATGAGGATTTAGATAAGTTACAAAAGGTCTGCGAAACCTATGGTGCAATTGTAAGGCGTCCTGGATTAACTAACAAAGATATTTTTGTAAAATCACAAACTGATGAGTATGGTGCAAGTGTTCCTCCGCTTACACCAAGAGACTGGCAAATTACCCTCGGCGAAAAACTTTTGCGTGTGATGCCAGTTGACGAATTAGATTTAATTTGTGCTGACTATGCAGATCAAGTAGTTAATCCGCATGCAGGTTATCTTGGACCACAAGGACACACATTTGACCCAGAGTGTATTCTAAATGGAGCTAGTGCAAGTTGTATTGTACGTGTAGGTACTGATGTGTTTTTTGACAACAGTGACTATCTCAAACCTGAACAAAGTCGTTGGATACAGGAAAACTGCCTTGACAGTAGATATCGTTTTCACGAAGCAATAACAGACGGACATGGCGATGCAGTGTTTGCTATACTTAAACCAGGTGTGTTGCTTAGTAGTAAATGGGACGATCAATTAGACCTAGACAGTGACTTTCCAGGGTGGGACGTAAGTAAACTTGAGTACTCAACTATCGCACATGCAATGGCCGTAGGTAAATTTAAAGAAGAAAACTTCAATGGTGCTTGGTATGTACAAGGACAAACTCCAACAAAAGAATTTACACACTTTGTTGATACCTATCTTAAAGACTGGGTAGGATATGTTAGCGATACGGTGTTTGATGTAAACTGTTTGGTATTGGACGAAGAGAACGTTGTGTTTAGTGCTTACAATAAACAGGTGTTTGATTACTGTGAGAAACACCGAATAAATCCAATTATTTCAGAACTTAGACACAGTTATTTTTGGGATGGTGGTGTTAGTTGTTGCACACAAGACATTAGACGTACGGGTGGTTTGGAAACTTATCTTTAATAAAGTAATCCATATGCCCAACACCATAGCTCTAGTCCTACATAGTAGGCAATATAACTTAGTACGGCCAGTGAAGCAATAGATGCAAGTGCAATACGAATGTCCATTAATACCACCCCATAATTAATTTAGTCTCTTCAGGAACCATTTCCATTGTGAACTGCGGTTCAAAAACCAACTGTCTATCAATAGCACGTACACCTTCGGTATCTATTACTGCATTTTCAATATCAGCACATATTTGATCTGCAAACGGACAAGCCATTGACGTTAGTGTGTGTTCGATACCAACCCAGTCATCTTTTACTTCTATTTTGTAAATTAACCCCAAGTCGTAGACACTAACACTGGGCATTTCTGGGTCGTAGACTTTTTGTAATGATTCAATTACACGTTGTCTAAGCTCGTTTTCTGCTAACTGCATACTTTTATCCTTGGACATCAATGCCGTATTTGGTTTTGAAAATTTCTCTTACTGGTATTTGACTACGTTTTAATACAAATATATAGCTTTTTTCATTGACTTTTCCAACTGGAACCTCTACATCTATATTGTAATTGTAGGAGTTTAACAATTCAAAACCAGCCTTTTCAAAAAGCCCATGCCACATACGCTCACCTAGTAGACTGTAATGATTGGGATTAAATTCATGCATAAAAGCACGTTCATTGTTTGGGCTTGGTACTTCTATCCATACATGTGCATCTTCTTTGAGAACACGGTGAAATTCGTATAGTGTAAACAATGGATATGGACTGTGTTCCAAAGCATGTCTACACCAAATTAAATCAACAGTGTTGTGCTCTATATCTAGATCGCTCATGCTACTTTTTACTGTGGTAAAGTTTTTCTTTTTACACATCTCAACATCGAGATCACTGAGTGTAATACCAATTGTATTTTTATATCCTATATCTTGTGCGGCTTGTAAAAAAGTTCCTGGGCCGCAACCTATATCAAGAACCAGTCCTTTTTTATCTATTGCCATTTCAGGAAGAAAACGTTTGGCAAGTTCAACGATGATGTCGTCGTGATATGTATTCTCTCCTTCAGCATACACTGTGCTGTATGCTCTGCGTTCATACTCTAAAAACTTTTCATGATTCATGAAATTACCTGTACCCCGTATTCTTTTTCAAAGCGATTAGCGTCAGCCCTATCATCAACCATTGGCTCACCTCTTATGTTAAGGCTAGTATTTAACAACATAGGACAACCTGTCTTTCTATACCACGCACTCAACAACCGTCTTATACCACTATCATTGTCTGGCACTGTTTGCACTCTTGATGTTCCATCAACATGTATAATAGCAGGAAATTCTTCTGGCTTTGTACAACGTGCTACCACCTGCATGTAACGACTTGTAGGTTGATAAAGAGGCATAACAAAATAGTCATGTACATGCTCTTCAAGTATTACAGGAGCAAAAGGTCTAAACTTTTGTCTACGTTTTATTGCATTCACACGATCTTTAACATCTGCACCTCTTGGATCAGCAAGTAAACTTCTATTGCCCAATGCTCTTGGACCAAATTCTGCACGTCCATTTGCTACTCCAACAATTTGATTTGTTTCTAATTCTTTCAACAGTTCGTCTACCGGATATTCACCTGCTATATTTGAGCCCAGATAAGGTGTTGTAAAGTTTATGTCTCTACCATATGCATAAGCTGCCGCACCTAAACTGCTTCCTGCATCGCCTGGGTTAGGCATTATCCATATTTTGTTAAACAGTTCGCCTAATCGTCGATTGATAACACAGTTAAGTGCTACTCCTCCCATGTACACTAGATTTTTACTAGTGCCAAGAGCCTTTGCTCTACGCATCACACCCATAACCATTTCTTCGCACAGTTGTTGTCCTGCGGCAGCAATGTCTTCTGCAGTAACATCAACTGCAAACTCAACATCATCAATACCTATGTGTAGGTTTTCTTCAAACAGAGGAATATCTGTAAATCGCACAGTTGCACGTTTTAATGTGTTGTATGCCTTGTCAGCATCGCCGTAAGCAGCCATACCCATTGTGATGTACTCTTCATCCATTGGCTTCAGTCCGCAACGTTTGGTTACTGCACTGTAGAACATACCAATACTGTGAGGATAGGTTTGCTTGTATAACAGTTTGTAATTTGCTTTGGCATGTTCACCTGCTAGGCATGCACCGTTATAGTAAGCATGATATATGCTGATTGTATCCGACTCGCCAATGGCATCTATTACCACAACTGTTGCGTCATCAAATGGTGATGTTTGAAAGCCTGCGGCCGCATGCGATAGATGATGTCCGACACTTGTAATTTCTGCTTTGGTGTTTTCCATTATGTAAGGAATAGTTTGTTCTAGTTCAGTGCGTGTACGCCAAGCCCCTCCCCAACTCTCACCACTTGTAATTTTACGCAGTTGTCTTAGATGTGGTTTTTCATAGTAGACTATCTTGTCAAAAGGTCCGTATTCTTTTGCCTTCTGTTGTAGACTTACTGGAATAGTACTATCGTTTTTGATCTTGGTGTAACGTTCTGCATGTCCTGCAAACAATACATTGTGATTGTGTATAACAGTTAAAGCCGCATCATGAAACCCTGCACTTACTCCTAGTATTTTCATCCCATGTCTTCCCTATAATATACACCATTATCACCTCGTTCAGGAAATAAATCTGTTAACGTATCTTCTCTATCTATGTCCAATGTTAAGCAATGCCAACCACCATCAAAGAAACTTCGTGGACGGAAGTCAAATGTATGAAGAGTTATACCACGCTCAGAAAGCCATTTAGTAAGAGGAGGATAGTCTTTCATTGCCACTATATTTTTTTCATCAATCACAAGCATGTTTACTTCGAATACAGTTTCGTTAAATTCTCCTATCCAGTCATTGGCGTCATTGTATATCCATTTTTCAAATTGTTCATTATTATCCTGTCCAGGAACACTCCAGTTTTTGTTTTGACTATGTGTAAAGTTGTTAAGTTCTTGTGGGATAGAAAATACTTCCCAATCTGGAAAGCTCACCGAATAGTCTGCTTTCCAATGACTACTTGCAATCACTCCAGGCGCACATGGAGTGAACACACCATCACTGTGTCCACCTGTATCGCATATATGTACTCTATACTTTTTTGCTAACTCAACCATTGCTTGGCAGACAAATCCCCACATGCCTTGATGTGATTGAGGATCCACATAAAGATCTTTGCCTATTCTCACTATTGAAGGTGGCGAAAGACAATTTATTGGCAAGTGTTTGGGTTGTTGCACATCGTGTCCTAGTTGTCGATACTCGTCCATGACATGGTGCCATTGATCCTGTTTTAATTCTTCATTGTGATGCAATGAATAAAGTGTCTTGTCAAGTACAATATAATGGTCTCTCGGAGTTATTGGTGGCTTAACAAGTCTGTTGTTTTTTCCAAGATGGTCGTCAACACTATCAAACTGAGGCCTACGTACTTTAATGCCTCTACCTTCTAGAAATTTTTGCAGTTTACCTGTATCTTCCTTGCACCATTGTGTAATCTGACACAATGGATCTGCCACTTGGTTAGGAAGATGACTGTAGAAACTTTCAGGATAGGTATCTCCAAGCCAAACTTCTTTTAGTGGTGTGAATCCAAAGTTACTGTTAATCATTTACCAGCCTATCTTTTCCCAAGGCACCTCTTTGTTACCAAAGTGTCCGTATGTGCAATTTGCACTGTAATTATAAAAGTTAAACATATCAAATCGATCAATTATACCTTTTGGAGTTAGGTCAATGTTTTCACGTATAAACTTTTCGATGCTTCTATTGTGTCCATTTGAATCAATATAGATACTGGTAGGTTCTTTTACTCCAATGGCATATGATATTTGTATTTGACACCAGTCTGCCATGTCGTCTGCTACAACATTCTTTGCCAACCAACGTGCCATATATGCTGCCGTTCTATCTACTTTTGTAGGATCTTTTCCTGAGAAAGCACCGCCACCATGAGGAGCAAAGCCGCCATAGGTATCAACGATAATTTTGCGTCCTGTAAGGCCAGCGTCACCATCAGGACCACCAATGACAAAATTGCCAGTTGGATTAAGATGGAATATAGTCTTGTCATCTATTAAATCTCCTAGTACTTCTTCGCATGCTGATCTTGTGGCCATACGTGCGGGTTCATAAAAGCTCTCATCTTTGTGTTGTTGACTTACAACAACTTGATCAATACGTTTTACCTTATCGCCGTCATACTCTACACTAACTTGACTCTTAGCATCAGGTCCAAGGTACTTGTATCCATCTACTCTTTTTTCTTTTATATTTTTAAGTATCTCATGTGAATAGTAAATTGGAGCAGGCAGATACGCATCATTCTCATTGCATGCGTAACCAAACATAATACCTTGATCACCTGCACCAAAGTCATCTGTGCCTAATCCAATGTCTGCACTTTGTGAGTGCAATTGATTGTTGATTGTTTTGTTATCAACAGTAAGTTTATCCCAATGAAAGCCTTCTTGTTCATAGCCGATCTCTTTGACTTTATCTCTTATAATTTGTTCTACTTGTTCATCAGTTATATTAAAGTTTTTAACTTCGCCTGCTAGTACAACATAGTTTGTGGTGACCATTGTTTCAACTGCAACACGGGTTGTTTCGTCACCGGCTTCGAGACCAGCGTCAACCAATGCATCTGAAATTTGGTCTGCTATTTTGTCAGGATGGCCTTCGCTCACTGACTCTGATGTAAAAATATAACTCATTTGTATATAAAAGGATCCCTCTTCCGTAGTTCTTTAAGTTTCTTGCGATATCTTATTTCTAGTTTTATCTTACTAATAAGATTTTTAATCCATGTTATCATTATACACGCCTTCTGTTTGTTTGTCAAGTAGTTCTGGATCAAATAATGGAACTGCACAAAAAGTTAAAGTACCTTTGTTTATCTTTGATACCGAACGCTTATAAGCAATTACAGTTTCTAAGTTATAGTAATTATACTCAGGATCAATAGGGGTTGTCCATTTTAAACTGCTTCCAATCTGTGTTCCGTGTTGAACATCATAGTTTGGTTCAACGGTACCTGCAAATTCATTGAAGTCAGTGTTCCAGTCTAGTAGGTACGGAAGTATAAGCAGTCGCCAGCCTTTTGCCATTTTAGCACGCCAAGGATAGTTAAGAATTTTTAATCTATATTCATATAAACTGTAATCATCATCTGCCCAAGGTTTATCTCCTTGGTTGGCAAATATTGTACCTTCAATCATTGGTGCTGATACTCTGCCTCTTGAAAAATATGTGTCGTATCCATCTAAGTCTTCTGGTAAAGGAATAGTGTATCCAATATTAGCCAGTCCTCTAAACCCTAAACAATTTCTTATTGTTTGTTGTTCAGCAAATGTAATTTCATCTCTTTTTCCTTTAAGTTTTTTAAACCATTCAGGCATATGGTTACGCATAGGTGTAGGTGCTGGACATTCAAGGTACTGTATTTCTGGGTCGTCGCAGTATTCCCATGTGAGGTACGGCGTAGCTTCAATCATAGTAGTGGTACCTGTAATGCTTTGCTGTCATTCCAAGTGTAATCGTATTCACAATGAGTGTCACTGGTTTTAATACTGTACACATCAAGATGTTGTGTGATTTTTCCTAGTATATCTTCAAAATGTTCACTGCCAAAACTCTTTTGCAGATCAACTTGCCCTATTTTTGGATGTCCTATTGTTAGATTTGGATCTTCTGGATCAAAGTTGTTTGCTTTCAGCCATGTGCGAAACTCCTTTAGCTTTGCTTGCATGAATGGTTGATTGTGTGTGTTGTTTCCCCATTCTATGTCAAAGTCGCCAGCGGCTTCTGTTTGTGGTTTAAGTGTTGTAGTTGTTAGTTCATCTATACGACTGTCGCCCCCTTCATCACAAAATACTTCATAGTGATGTTTGCCCACTGCTTTGTTTACCCCAACATAGACTCCGCCTTGATGTCTTGCTATTGTATCAACACCAAATTGATTATAGTCTTCGCTATCTAGTACAAATCGTGGAGCATGTAACCAGCACATTACGTTACTAGGTCGAATCCATTCTGGAGTAGTTTGTTTTCTACCCAAACTGATTATGTAACACTCTGCTTCGTGACATAACAAGTTTAATTGTCTAATGTACCAACGTGTTTCTGCATCAGCATTGGTATAGTGCTTGCTCATTGCACCACTAACACCTTGTGTTTCTTCAAAGTACAAATGCAACTGATTGAATTTCTCATGATTTATATCAATGATGTCGGCTTGAGCTCGTTCACTGTAGTGCGTATGTGTCATATTAGCCACAGTAAAATGATCTTTTATCATATAGTCAATACTACTTCCATTGATTCCTGCGATGACTCTGTTTATTTCACTGGCCAGAAAGTCTAAATTTCTAGCACTATCTGGAAATCCAAAGAAACAATAGTTTTTTTCTAAATGCAATTTTTTATCTAATATACCATTAAATGCAGTTAACCATTTGCGACTGAGGCTATTATCATAGACATCAAAATACACAGGCAAAACAGATCCTGTTTGATCTCTTAACAAAATTTCAACTTTATCCAGCATCAATGCTCTCCCACCAATCTAATATTTCTTTGTCCTTACTAAGAATATCTTTAATTGTAAAATCGTCTTTTCTAATATGTTCTAATGTGTGTAGCCGACTTTTTCCTTTACGCATACCTTGTGCGTATTCTGTAGTCCACTGTTCTTCCATTGTAGGTCGATTTTTCAATTGTGTTAGCATATCAGTGAACGTCCTACTTAGACTGTTATCCGTAATTAGTTCATCTATTACACGATCTAATACTTTTCTTGGCAATGCCAATGGCGACATTACGATATCTGGTGTAAATGTAAAAATAACTTTTGCGAGTATGTCAACATCTAGTTCGTCAGCCAAGCGTTGTATATTTTTTATTTCAAATAAACCAGGTAACGTAAGGGTAAAGTCTAAACGCATTTGCCGTCTGTTCGTTGCAATCTCACAACCTTGTTTAAAGTTATCTACAAATTGCTCGTAGTCTAATCCAGTTCTTATATATTCACCAATGGCACCTGTGCCATCAATACTAGCACATATTTGCCAGTCACGTATTTTAGCAAGTATATCCGTGAATAAATTTTGACCTTTATAATCTACTCTGCTTAGGTTGGTATTATAACGTGCATACAATCCTGGGCCATCACCTAGTTCTACTATACGTTTCATATACCGCCAATGTTGTTCATACATAAGTGGTTCCCCACCCACCCAATATATTTCTTCAACTCTATGTTGTTCAACTGCATCTGAAAATTCTTTTTCAATTTGTGTGTCTTGAAATTTGCTTATTTCTTTGCGGACCTCTGGACGCATCCAATTGTTTTTTGGATTGTCAAGATCAACCATGTTGTGTTTACGTTGTTCAGTTTCCCAACTTGAACTTAGCATATCGCCACAGGTGCGGCATTTAAAGTTACACAAGTTTGAAAATCTATAGTCCCAACTGATTGGCTTCATTGAGGTCCAACCTGTATCGTCTGTACTGGTCCATAGCTCATCATAACGGTGTTGAAACAAGTGCCAAAAGTATGTTCTATATACATCAGTATTAAGAAGTTTGTCTGTACAAACTTCGCACTCGCTAAGTTTTTCACCTGCCATCATTCTACGTCTTACACTACGCATATGATCGCTATTCCAATGTTCTTCTAATGTATTTGGGTTGTATGTCCCTGTGCCTGATGCTGTATCAATATACTGTTCAAAGCTCTGTGCTGGTTCACGGCTAGCACAACATAGTCTGCGTTCTGTTTGCGGACTCAAATAAGTGTGTGTCCAAGGAGCCATACATAGTGTTTCAGGCTTTGTTGCAGGTTGGTTTACCATACAAAACTAAACTGATCTTGTTTTGTTAAGATTTTATCTCTAAACAGGTCAGCTCCTTTACTGACATTTTCATGCCATTCGTTGCCTTGATCTTCTCCATCTGCATCGCTATCTGAAATGTACTTGTAGCAATCAAATGGAATCTTAAACTTTGTTGCAACTTTTGCCAGTGCATATGCTTCCATTTCACATATTTGATAGTTTATGTGTGGTACGCTGAAACTATCGCCAGTACCACATACAAACAAACTGTCATGCTTGGTTTGACACACTATCATTTGTTCTTCATCTCCTGGGCTCACATACAATGGTAACCCCAACGGTGTACAATCCATATCACGTTCAATGACTGCACTTACACCTACAAGTTCGCCTTTGATTTCTTTACTGCCACCCGCTGAACCATAATTTATTATCTTGTTATACCTATCATTATAACACAATTCTGCGGTAAGAGCAAGAGTTGCATTGACTTTTCCAACTCCGGTAACTAATTTTTTATATCCAGTAGGCAGTGCACCTGGTAATTCTTCTTCAAGTGCTATTACAACTAGTATCATTATTTTGGTCCTTCGTAATCTATTGCATCTGCTAGTTCTGGATGGTGTGTACGCAAATCCTGTTGTCTGCGTATGTCTACCTGTTGCACACTTCTACGTAGTTCTGTGCCATCTAAACTGATACCTGCTTCTATAAAATCTACTATCTTCACAAACTCTTTCATGTGGAAATCTGATACTCTTGAAGCCATTAATCTATTGGACACAAGCTCTTTTGCACGTTCTGGAAGTGTGCCCACACTATGATGTTGTGCTTCATGCAACATGTTCCAGTATATAAAATCAAAACTGCGTTTGTCTATCCAGTTTGCCAGTCCTTCTAAGTACATTACATTAAAAACGTTAACAGTTGAACACACTTGTAATTGTATATTTGTATTACGCTCACGCATTGCTTCAAAACGATCCATGTTCGTGTTAACTTCATCCCATAGTGCGTTAGCACGTTGATATTCAAAACGTTCGCCAACATCATCTATGCTGAATGCTATTTCAATCAACTTAAAATGTTTCCATATCTCTTCTGCATGTTCTGGAAACTGTGTTCCATTTGTATTATAGTGTATTTCTACATTATGTGCAATACCTTTATCAACCATTCTTTGTAATAGTTGAAAGTGTTCTTGTATCATGAATGGTTCACCACCAGTAAACTCTAAGTACCGTACTTGCTCCATCAGTTTGTCAATCTCTGTCCAAAACTTTTGATTGCGTCTTGGCCATGCTCCATCTTTTAGCATTTTATAATGAAAGCTGTCTTTGCCCTCAAACTTAACTTCTTCGGCAGCAAACGTACTTGAGCTCCACGATCCACATATTCTACACTTCAAATTACAAATGTTGCCTAGTTTAAAATCGATGAACACCAGTGGCTTTGCATCCACAGTCCATTCAGTGTCTGTAACAATGTGTTCAAGTCTGTTTAGTGTGTGCATACGTTTGGATGTACGTCCGCTACGTTCTTCATTCCAGCACTTACGACATGTTTCTGGCTTTTCACCATCAACAAACTCTTTGCGTAAATTTTGCATGTATTGGCTATTGTGTATTTTTTCTAAGTCTGTTGTAAGCAAACTGTACTTTTCACCTGTGTTATCAGTAATTTCGTCTTCTGCTAAACAACATGGCCGCACTGTGCCTATTGGCGAAGTTTCTAAACTTACCCATGGTAATACACAAAATGTGTCGTTTGGTAATTTCATATGAGGTTATACTTTCTAAATTCTGTTGCCAACCATGGAAATACCGCACGCCAATTTGTATTTCTTCTTATATCCATCTTATTGAGAAATTTGAATAGTTTATCAATTTCTACAACATTAGGCTCGCAACTTTTACTTTGCTTTGCAATGCCTGCTAGATAGTTTTTACTTGATATTTCTTCTGGGGTGTTTTCTGGTTTAAATGACAATGCAAGATCAAAGTCCTCAGAAAATATATCGCCAAAAATATCAACATACATGTAACTTGGTCCATTGACGCTGTTTTGATAATGATGTACTTTTCTCACTTTGCTCCATTTTTGTATTTTCTCTAATAAATCTGGCAATGTTTTTACACTCAATGGTGTTATTGTTGAACTTATAATTAAATTTATCCAATTGTGTGATAGTAGGTATTCAAAGTTTGTTTGCCATATTTTTAGGTTTAATGGAAAACGAACAAACTCTTGTTCTGGCCCCCAGCAGTCCAAACTTGCAGTAACCTCAAACTCACGCAAACAATTTTTGTCAATAAGACTACGGACACGTGAAACTATTTTTTCAACGTATTTTAATTTTGCATTTAGATTGGTAAAAATTTGTAATTTTAATTCTGGTGCTGGATACTGTTCAAACAGGTCTAAGCACTGTTCTAGTTCACGTTGATAAAGTGGCTCGCCGCCTAGTATATTAAAATTTGTAAGATTATGACCGTTAACTTTTAGCCATTCAAATATCTTTTGTTTATTATCAGCAAAGTTTGCATCTTTTTCAAAAGGAGAGTCACCATGTTTGATATTTTCTGCGTCCCATAGTGTACTAAAATATGGACCACAATAAACGCATTTTAAATTGCAAGTGTTGTCAAAGTATATTTCCAAGATCCGTGGTGTAACCTGTGTTGCCAACGGGTTATTATCCAGTTCAACCGGAGCATGTATTCCAGGAAAATCCAGATTAGTGATCCTATCTGATTGTCCGCCGGCACGTTCTATATCTTTACAATAGTCACAACCACGTTTGGGCCATTTGCCTGCCAGCATCTGTTTACGATCATCAATTTTACTTGGTGTATTATGGAAATTAAACGTATCTGTATCAAACTTGTGATGATCAGTACGATGACAACTAGCAGTTTTACCAGTGGTTAAAAACAGTGTGCTCCAGTTCCATTTCAATTGACATGCAGTGGCAGTTTTAATTGGAAAAGGCTGATTTTTTAGTTTACTTGTTTGTAAAAATTGTCCAGGTATATAACCAAATACATCTACGACTTCTTTTTGAACGTGGCTAGGCAAATGCATAAAGTCTGTTTCTTTATCGCATGCAGGCCAGCTAGGGTCTTTTATATCTTGATAGAACTCTTGCCAAGTGCTCACTTGAGTGCTCCAAGTTCTGGTATAATGTCTAGTACGTTTTCATTACGTATACCGTCAAGTTGGTTGGTCTTTTGCCAAAACTTTTCTAGCAAGTGTGTGTTGTCTGTTTTCAGATATTGTAATGCACTTTCAAAACCAACAGTTGCTCTATTCAACTTATCTTGCGGACGTAACCATTCAAGATGTTTCTCATACACCGCAGCAATTTGATCTTTGTATGCTTGTGGTGCTATGTCAATTCTATAGTAGTCAGGATCTTGTAGTATGTTTACGTTTAGATCTTGTGCTCTAATAAGTCCTTTGTCAACCCATTCTCTGTGAAACTCTGGTATGTGTAGTGCATTCATTATGCTTAGTGTAGGTGAAATATAAAAATCCACACGTGGACATATCTCCATCATCTGTTGTCTATTCTCTTCAACAACTGCCCATTTAGTACCCTTGCGTATGTATTCAGCACGAGGACCCATTGCGTCCAAACTTGCTCCAACTGCAACACTGTCAAACTTTTTCCAGTAGTCAAACACCAATCTATCTTTTAATTGTACATGTGTGAAGTTTGAATTATAAATTAAACGCACATCAAACCGTCCTCTGCGTTCAAGTTCTTCAAGTATTACATAGTGTTCGTCCATCATGCAAGGTTCGCCGCCGGCAAAGTATATCTGCTCAACATGATCTAAATGTTCCATTAGTTGGTCCATCATATCAGTTTTGAAACGTCCAGCATAGTTTAACACGTTGTTGTTCTTTGCCCATTCAGGACCTGCTAGTGCAGTTTGATCTTTGTACCAACTGCTGGAAAATATGTGTCCACAACTCCTACAACTTAGATTACACAAGTTTGAAAAACGTATGTCCCAATAGGTCATTTCAAAATCTTTGTATTCACCATCTTCTGCGGTGTCTTGCGTTCTGTGTATGTGATGTCCGTGATGCTTATTTGCACTCTGTCTACCTGAGAAGAAGCCTGATTTCTCCTGTTCATAACAACGTCCACATGCTGAATTTTCTGTTTCAGTGAGCATGTCTTTACGCAGTTGCTTCTGTTCTGGGCTATTCCAAATCTCTGTCATGGTGTTTGTTTTACAGTTACCAACTTGTCCTACACCCATTTCAGCATGGCAACAAGGATATGCTTCGCCTGTTGGATATGCGTGTAGATGTATCCAAGGATACATGCAAAATGTTTTGCTTTCGCTTAATAGGCTACGCTCGCGTTCTTCTAAGTCACTGAGTTTTATTTTTATTGGATCGCTACTGTTATAGTTGTAACTCATTGAACCATTCTTTCATGCTTGGAAATGCTTTATTAAAATTTTTATTACGTCTGATATCATACTGTGTATAAAATTTTACAAAGTCGTTGTGTAGTTTTGGTGTTTCAAATGCTTCACTGTGTGGTGTTTTCACAACATCTAAGTAATCTAACAAACGTTGTGTTTGATTAAGTTCATGTTCGTGTAAAAATTCATTGTCTACATTTTTATCAAACCATTTTTGCAATCTGTCTTTATGTGCAGATCGAATCTTATCAGGCAATGCTAATGCACTTTGAAAACTTGGAAAACGCAAGATGTTAAGTGTAAAACTAGGGTAATCTCTTCCATACATTTGTTTGAAGTGTAGTAGATATGTTAGGAACTCCGGCAGTGTTTCCAAACAAAGAGCATTTACAGTACACATGTTATGTAAACCACGTAACTTTCCACTAGCGGCCAACAGGTGCATATTTCGTGACCATGTTGGCCAATCCAAGCCATCACGTATATACTCCGATTGATGCACTAGACTTTCGTTTGATGTGTATATATCCAACGGAGCACTATCAGCCCTGTCAAGTAGTTTTGTTATATCCTCAATACTGCACTGTAGGTTACTGTTAATAGCAATACGTGTTTTACTAGCACCTTTGTTCGCTTTGAACCAATCTAACAGTTTCCACAGGTGACCACTCATCATTGGTTCACCGCCGGTAATGCGTAATTCGTCTAGTGTATGATGTAAATCAGATTCCCACCATTTAAAAAATGCTTCAATATACGGATTTGTTTCGTTAAACTTATACAGTTGCGAACTATCATGTGGATGTGTAAAATGGTTTCTTCCATCACTGATCAAACCTTCATATGCACCATTTTTCTTGATGTCTTTTACCCAGGTTGTTGAGAATGCAGGATTACAATAACTACACGCAAGTTGACAAGTTCTATCAAAAGCAATTTCTAGTGTCTTAAGGTTGACATCTGCATTAGGAGTGCGTAGATGTGCTAGTTTCAAATCCTCGTCTGGATATATAACACTTTTATATACTCTATCACTAATATTGTCTCTGCCTATGTCTTCAACTTTCCAACAATATTCGCAACCTTTTGGACGCTCACCACACTGCATTTGTCTGCGTTCTTCTTTTTTCTGCGGTGTGTTGTGCAGTGCTTTTGGATTAGCAATTACATCTTCTACACTTACCTTATGCGGTAGAGGATGATGGCAACTAGTTGTCATACCACTGCCTAACCAAATAGTCGCATTATACCATTTGGCTCCACACATACTCGAACTAAGTGGATCCAGTACACGTTGTTTATATTGTAAATCAGTTTCATTGGGTTGCTTAGACAAACAAGTTCTCCGTCTTGTGTTTTTGTTCAAATGCAAACTCATTGAACCTTTGTTTATTATAACGTAAATCTGGCAACATGTCAAGATACATTTGCTTCATGTCTTGTGTTTGTAGCCATTCTATTAGGTTGCATATGTTTTTATGTATGTCGTCGATGTTGCAGTTTTCAATATCAATATGAGGCCAATAATGATTAAAAGTTCTAAAACCTTGTTTGCGTAACAAACGGTACACCTCTAGTTGTCCATTAAGCACAAACGGACGTAATCCTATAATTGGTTTGTATGTTTTTTCTGTAATAAAAGTCCACAAATGATCTTCAAAGTCCGTTTCACTTACAATGTTTAGAAAGTGATTCTGCCAGTATTCAAACCTGCCAAGGCTATGTATGTCGTGCGGAATGCCAAAATCATCTGGCATGTTCCAGTTGCCTTCTTTATACTCTTCTATTGTTTCACCAAGATTACGATCGTTGCCTAGTGTAACAACTCCAAGTTTAGCTAGGTTACGTTCATCTAATAGTTGTACAAACTGTTTTCTGTGAGCTCTTGGTTTACGATTGTAATTTATAAACACATAGCGAGGATCGTGAAGCAGTAGGTCTCCTTCGGCATAATGAGGGAAATATTTGCCAATCACGGTGCTAAAAAAGTTAAAATGATATTCATTGTCAAAATGCCCTAACATATAATAATTATCAGTACCACTATCTTTAATTAAAGTCTGTGTTTCTTGTTTGTTAAAAAAACAAGGGTCTTCACTGGATAATAAAAACAAATTATCAATACTACAATAATGACAATATTCAAGAAACTTAGCATATTCGTTATTGTTCTCAAACTGCGGTCCAAACCAAGTCATGTTTACTAGCACATTTTTTTTGTCTGGAAACTCTGTCGTTATTTGGTTTTCAACACGATCCATCAATTTTGCTTGATGCTTATGCCATTGGCTACTTGTAGGGAATGTTACACCAAATGTTTTCATATATATAATTATTGCTAGGAATTTTCGGCCAAATATTTACACTCTGTCCACCACTCTTTCATATCAGGAAAAGTACGTAAAAAATCTGTGCCTCTGCGTCTGTCGTGTTCGTTAAAGAATCTATAGAAGTCTGCTTTGTTCTGTTTTATATATTCAGAATCTAGTTTTTGTCCGTTACGCATCCAAGCAATGTCTCTATCAAGTCTTGCTACTTCATAATCCTTGAAACCTTTGAAGCGTTTTTCTTCAGTTTCTAAGTTTGCATTCATCCAAGTTTTAATTACTTCGAGTTCATGTACATAACTCTCTGGAAGTATTTGCATACTTTGCCAGGTTGGTGTGCGTAACACAGGAGTATCAAACCAGATACGCTGATATGTGTTACTGTATATCTGACGCAGTCCAAGTATGCCTGTGAATAACATTTGTAGTGTAGTGAGACTTAGATTATTCATTGTAATGATAAATGTTATACTATTGCGTTCAGGTATATCTGCAAGAAACTGGTTTACTCTATCCCAAAGCAAATTAAAGTCCAATCCGTGTCGCATGTATTCTGCTGGTTCAAACATTCCATCCAGGCTTATGTACTGCATAAAGTGTTCCACTTTATAGGGTTTTTCGCATAGCATGGTCACATAGCCTTTGTAACGCTGCCAAAGTTTTTCTTCAACACTAAAGTTTGACGTTGTGCTTAGGTGCAGTTTACTTGATGGGTTTTGTAACACATGGTCAAATACTCTATATGTATTCTTATCCATCATTGGTTCACCACCAGTCATTCTAAAATGCTCAAGCTCAGGATACAGTGTAGGCCACCATTCCCAAAATGCTTCAACGTATGGATTGTGTTCTCTTGCGGGTATGGGCCTGCGTTCTCCTACAAAGTGGCTTGGGTCGTTGTGTGGCGTTGAGGTTGGCCATGCACCTTCGCGTGTGGTTTCTTTCATCCACGAACTACTGTACTGTGGCGAACAATAACTACAACTTAGATTGCAAGCACTGTTAAAATCAACTTCAACATAACTAGGAACTATATCCTGATCCCACGGTGCGTTCTTAATGGTTTCAAAGTCCTTCATTGCCCAAGGTTCGCCTGAACGATAATGTCTGTCACTTAGTTTGCCATTATCCTCCATTGCCCAACAGTAACTACACTCTGGCGGGCGTGTGCCTTCTAGCATCATCTTACGTTGTTGCTTCTTATGTTCGGTATTGTGTAATGCACCAGGGTCGAGTTTGATAGCATCAGCATCAGCTCTATGCAAAGGTGGATGATAACAACTGTTGTTCATGCCGGTTGTCAAGTGTAAACTCAGTTGCTTCCATTTAGCCAAACACATACTTGGCGAAACTGTGTCTAACTTTTGTTGGGCACGTTCTGCGTCAGATAAGAAGTCACTTTTAAAGTTCTCATCAACACCATCGCCTTTATTTTGTTTAGTATCTGTCATTTTCAAATATTTCAAAATCCTTGCTAGTAAGTTCCAAAAAACGTTTTTTGTTGTGAGCTAGTATTGGTTTCATCTCTGTATACATAGCATTTAGTTCGCTTACGCTGAGGTTTGCTAAAAAGTTAATTATTTTTACGATTTCGATAGTTTGATAATCAGCAGGATCTTCACTGTATCCTTCATCCCACCATTGATCAAATGTTTTAAAACCTAAGTCTTTCAGTCGATGTAGATACCATTGCGGTCCTTGAACAATAAATGGAGTTTCTAAAATAATTGGACGCCATGTTTTTTCAGTAGGAAAAAATGTTCTACCTGTATAGTATGTTTCGCATACCAGTTCAACCAAAAAATTTGCATATTCTGTGTGTATACTGCTATGTGCAGGATGTATAATTGGGTATGATGGTTTATCTTCTTTTAAAATAGGAGAATTAGCAATTAAATGCACTGCATTTGGTAATGATTCCACTCCATATCTGTGTATAAGTTCTTCGAGTCCAAGATTATCCTTATGAAAATTTGTACTTGAATCGTAATGGTATGTTTGGTTCGCCAAATTGTGTTGATATACGTAACTACTTAAATACAGACGATGAACATTACTGCGACTGATAAACATACCAATTGGTTTTTCTATAGACTTTTCAATTGTAACTTCGCCAAGTGCGTTCTTTGTACTCTCAATAAAATGAGGATAGTGTTGTACAAATTTAATATCACCTACTGAGAATTGTACTGCATTACGTGTAATTACTGTGGTCCTGGTTTGCCATTCGCCAATATATTGTAATAAGTTAAGTGCCTCAAAATCAGGACCTTCTAAATTCAAATCTAAGGTCAAGTCTTGATCAGTATTCTTAGCCAGTATAATTGCTTCAACAACCTCACCTAAGTTCCATACTTTAGTGTCACTGGTCAGTACTAATACAGTTACCAACCCTCTTGACTCCTAATAACATCAATTTCTCTGGTCATAATAGATTGATTGTGCCAGTTGCTACGGTAATGATGTTTAAAAAATTTGCTCTGTACTGGCGTATATACATTCATAGGTAATCCTAATTGTCTATTTAAATCTTCCATTTTCAGTGGCACAAGTTCTCCTGGTGCAAGATGTTTAATTTCTTCCCACATATCATCTAGTTTTGCAAAATCTTGTACTTCCTTATAGTTCCAGTCACTGAGCATGGTTTTCCAGGTTCCTAGTCTCGAACCAGCAATAGCCCATAATCCGTATTCTGTATCTGCACCTATATTGTGCCATATGGTTAAATGGTCCAAGTTCCTGTTGTGTACACGTTCTCTAAATTCACTTGCACTAGGCTTAGTGCCTCTGTCAAGGCACATCTTTACACCTTCTCTAAAGCCTGCACGAAAAGCATGTTTCGCACTGCCTCCAGGATAAGTGGTTGAGTAGCAGTTGTACATTGGCCAATACAGATCATCAAAGCAAAATTCAACATCAGTTTCATCTGCACCCGCACTTGCTTCATGGGTTTGCATGTTTTGTACAAATGTTTTAGTCCATGAACTAATCCCACCGTTACCATACATAAGTCCGTTGACGTCGTTACGGGCACGCCATCTGTATACTGCTTGCTCATACTGATCTGTTTTGTATTCTATTGTTTCATTGAAAAAGTTCTCATCAGGCAAGTTGTCGCCGTCAATTAGTATAAAACGTTCTGTATCGCTTGCGTCAGCAGCCGCTTTGTGTGCCGCATCTGATCCATGTACTCCATCTACACGTTTAGCCCACGGAACCATGTTGCGTATTTTTACCCAGAATTCTTCCTTTTTGGGTTCGTCATAGCTCAAGTATATGCAATCTAAATCAGCAACATCAATCATTCTTTCTATACTCACCTGAGAATGGTGTGAAATTTGTACCACCAGCAAGCACACATGCAACATTATAGTCACCAACTTTTTGATAACTGAAGATTGTAAACGTTCTTGTTTTAGGATTCACATACATTAATAAATCAACAGTGACCATATCTGGTTTCATAAGTGGTTTAATTGCAAATACTCCACTTGCAAACTCTTGTTCGCCATGCTTGTTTACTATATCTGAAAGATAATCAATGCCTTTCTGACTACACGGAACCTGCATATTTAATAATAACTGTGTTTTGTCTGGCTTTGGCGTTGGTTTTGGTACTTCTTGTGCTTTACTACTAAACGCAAATAAGATTGCAAATAGTATTGTGATAGATTTATACATATTTTTTCCTCCGTGTTATTTAATCACGGTAGTAGGTTTTAAGTTTCCACTTGGCTGCACCGTTATAGTCTACGATCATTACGTTATCAGATCTAGTAGATATTCCATGTTCCGCAGGCACCAGTTTTGTCCATAGATCAAACGAATCCAAGGTGCGTAGTTTTCCATCAATTACTAGTATATCCTTACGCCCTTCTGCGTACTGTTGCTTAGAGATTACAAGATAGTCGCCTTGCTCTACTGCATCAGTTGTATACCTAACGGGTTTACCAGTATCTATATTATAGTATAGTCTATACTCGTAGTCAACCTTTATTTTGACTTTGGTAACTGTTTGGTTAAAAAGTTTTGCAAATTCTGCACTATCCATAGCATTCTCCAAATAATTTTGCAAGATGTTTTTGATTGTAATGTACAAAACCACTTTGACTGTGTCCATTTATACGTAGTACACCGTTAACTATTTCCCATACAAGTTCTTTGCTCCAGTCTTCATTTTGTGTTCCTAGTATGCTAGGTTTCATGTGTACTATTTGCGGACCATTTGGAGTTGTAAAATTATCATCAGATAATGCATAGATTAAATCAGTGTTTGCGTGTTCGTCTTTTGCACCCTCTAGTATAGTTTTTTCTTGTTCCCAATTTTCAAAAAGATGTTTTACAGTTTGAAAAAATACTTGAGACTCTTTGCTCATTCGCCAATAGGTAATTGCGTTGTATACATCAGGAAGATTGTTTTTGTCAAATATTTTTCTATATGTTCTCTTGGTTGACACGGCTCCATGGTAGTTTCGACAACCAGTGGATATCCATACTGGCATGTTTCTATACAGCGTCCACCAATGTTCAACTGGTCCACTCACTATCATGTCTGCTTCTAGTTTAACTGTTTCGTGAAAAGGCGACGCTAGGAACACTTGCCAGTCTGTGGTCCAACCACCGGTGTTGCCTTTTGGAAACGGTTTAATAAAATCAAAAAGAGGATTCGAATATTCTTGATCTGTTACCAAGCAAATTTTCACATCAGGATGCCAATAACGTAGGCTCTTTGCTAGTGTTTCTGCACACTTAACATAGTCTGTTGATTCACTAGTGCCTGCAACTATGAGATATCCTCTTTGTGCTTCATAGTTCATATATTTTCTCCAGATAACTTTTTCCAATTACATGTATATCTTGATTCTTCAAACAAATCTTTTTTGGTATTAGTTTGCCTCGTTCATGTACTTTGTATTCTATCCACCAGGTGTTATCTTTATAGGTTACTGGAATCTCTGCATCTGCAGTAAACAATGGCCAAGGTATATCACACTGATGTGGTATTGTATTTCCATTTGCAATCAATAGTGCAATACTTAACGCAAAATCATTTCTAAACTTATTGGAGTCAAAGCCAAAAAGGTTTGCATAGTGTTGATAGTTCTGTTCAACCATTTTCCAACAGTCAAATACATCTTGTGAAAACGCACTCTTATCAAATATTATAACTGTTGCCCACCACATCTGTGTATTTTTAGTTCCAAGTGTTATAACTTGACTCTCAGAAAGATAAGCACTGTGTATATACTGATGACAGAGAAATGGTTGTGAACAATCTAGTAAAGACCGCAGACTGTCACTGTTCACAATATAATCTATATCGATCAACAATGTTCTGTCGTATGGTGTATGGTCAATGGCACTATTGCGACCAAAATTATACCATGATGTAATTGTTCCTGTGTCGGTCCAATATCGCTTGTTTCTTCCAGTAGGCTTAGCAACCAGTACTTGATTTTCAAATATGTCAGTGTCAAGTTTGATGTTGGTTACCAATGTAACTGGAATTCCAAGGTATTGCTTTATTCTCTTGGCACATTCAATTGCAAGTTTAGTATACTTTATCTCACTGTCAAATGCAAAAAGCAATGCACCTACTGTCATCTGATTTGAGACATTTCGTTGTATTCGTTTTGCCAAGCGTTCATTTGCTCTTGCCAGCGTTGCATAGCAATGTTAAATAGTTCAACGCTGTCCACACTAATAGGTGTTTGATAGTGATCTTCAAGAACCACAGTTCCTTCACAGGCTTTGCAAAGCATTATCAGCTCAGGACCAGCACACCACATACCACCGTTGTGAGTAAAAAGCATCTTGGCTTGGTAAGTTTCACGCAGTACAAGTCTTGCCTGTCGATGATCAAATCTTATTTTTATATTATCAGAAAGTTTATTTGTATCCATGTGAATACTTAGTCATAAAAAAACCCTAGTTAATAAAAACTAGGGTTTGTATGATTTTTTATATTGTTATTATGAAGTTACCCAACTTGGTGAGTTCTGCGTAGTTGTTCCCCATGTAATATCTAGATGAGTGTTACTTGGTTCACGTATAGTTGATACTTGTGTGAGCGTACCATCAACTGAGTCAGTAAAACCACCTGAACCATCTGAAAGTGTAGTTACAATAGTTACTACTGCTCCACTAATTGAGGCTGCAAACGAAATATTGTTTGTGGTATATCCTGCACCAGCGGCTGGTTGAGCAAATAAAACTGTACTTGTAGTAAAGTTCTGTAAGCCAAGGTCGGTACGCAGTGTAGTAGGTGTACCTGATCCGCCAATTTTTGTTGTTCCTGTATATGCTACACTATCAATTGTTTTTGAATTTGCATCGCCTGTTAGAGCAATTACTCCACATGCATTAAAAAGGTTTGACCATGCAGTGTTCTGATCGTTTGATGAACCACCTGTTCTACTCCAACTAAAACGCAACATTCCACCTGCGTTAAAAAAGTATCTCAATTGGTCTGCACTTGCAAACGTAAAAGTTTTTGTTAATACTGCACTTGAAGTCCACGTAGCAGTTGTAGTTGAACTTACGTCTCCATCATTTCCACTTGCGGCTGCATTAAATCTGTTGTCGCCTGTTACGGCTGTAATATTTGCTGATAAGGCTGCATATGCAGCGATTGTATCACCTGCAGTTGGATTTGTTATTGATGTTATTGTTGTTCCTTGATGTGATGCCATTTCAGTTATTGGAGTTAATAGGTTTACCCATTGTGTCGCAGTAATTGTAGCGCCTGCAGCCACTGCTGAAACAGCTGATTGGCCATATCCTTGAGTTGTAGCACCAGTGCTATAGGTTCCATTAACACTATCTTTGAATCCGTTATAATCATCATCTAGTATGGTGTTTCCTGCAGAGTATGTCATTTCTTTTTATTTCCTTTTTAGTCTATAATGATTATAGTAATATTTATAGTACTTAAACAATCTTCACAATCGCTTCTATACTACCAATTCCTTCGTCTGTTTTGCTCTGTAGAGCCCTTCCAATTACGTTAAAACTTGTAATCTCATCCAAGTTTGCAGCTCTTGCATTTCCGTTTCCGGCACTTACAAGTCTGTCGCCTTTGGCAATAAATCCCATTACATTAACAGGTACTCTTCCACTCATCGCAATTGGTGGATGTGTAGCATTTGATCCTGCGGCACCGTTCATCAAGTATGCTGGTTGTGTTGATACTACACCAAATACTTTATCACTCAATTCTTCTACGCAAAGTGTGACTTCGTTCACACCGCCTAGTTCCACAATTGTTCCTGGTGCGTATTCTGCATCAGCATGAAAACGCTCAGCCATATCAGCATATTCTGCTGATGTTGCTTTAGCATGTACTGTGTTAAATGCTGAACCAGACTCACCAATGTTTCCAACACCATCTGCGTTGCCATTGGTAATATTGCCTAGTGTTACGTTGCCTGTTGTAACTGACATGTTAGCGGCAGTTACGTTTCCTGTAACTGTAGCACTTGTATTAACATTCACAACCGAAGTTGCACCATCAATGGTCATTGCAGTGGTTACTGCTCCACCATCGTTTACACGGAAAATTATATCACCGTCTTGTGTATCGTTATCAAATCTTACGTCTGTTCCACTAACACTTATGTGACCGTCACTGTCTGCACCTACGTATAATCCTGTGTCTGACAAGACACTGATGCTTGTGTTATTGCTTGTGGCCGCATCTGATCTCATAAACGAAGTTGAATTCAATGTATCTAGTGTGTCAGCGTTTGTTGCGGTTCCGTTAAACACTGCATTTGATACTGTAGTACTCATGTTTAAACCTGGACCAATAGTTGCAAATCCACTTAGAGCCGCTGCCGGAGTAAACGTAGCGTCTTTTGAGAAGATTGAAACTATTACGTTATTAACATACATCTGTACAACAACATGATCACTGGCAACGTTGTCTGTAATAGTTGTTACAATTGCGCCTGATGTTCCTTCACCAGCTGTTGATGCAGGTCCAATAGTTATAAAACTTGTGCCGTTGTACACTTTAAGTTGCTGGTTTGTAGTGTCAAACCATAAGTCGCCAGCAACGTTCGAAGTTGGTTGGCTTGTTGATGCAGTTGCGGCTGAAATAACCTTAAAAGTTGTTCCGTTATACACTTTCATTACGTTGTTGGTTTTATCGTACCAAAGTTGACCTGTTAATGGTGCACCTGGTGCTGATGTATTGGCTGCATTTTCTAGCAGTCTTATAAAGTTCTCATCTAAGAACTCACCGTAACCAGCGTAGTTTTTTCCAACTAGCGTTTGGCTTGAATCTGTGTTAATAGTACCATCTGCAACTACTGCAAATATTGTACCATCTGTTAGGTTAATGGTATATGCCATTTTATTTTACTCCGTTTTTACAAGTGTATTTATTATCTAAATAATATACCACTATTTATGTAGAACTAAGATTGGTTAATGTCTGTATACGCACAGTATAATCAATCTGTATCTGTCTGTTTAAACTCTTTTGTACTGGGTGGAAAATCACATGAGTTATCAATCTCAAATCAGTTGCACTTCCATTCCAAGTTTTTAACCCAAGTTCATCAAACACATAATCGCCGTTGAAATCAGTTGAGTTATCAAATGCTTGTTGTCCTGAGGGCTCGCCGTAGTCTAACAAACAACTTACTAGTATATCACTGTAGACTTTTCCACTGGTATGTGTAACTGTCAGTTTATTTCTAGTTGTATCGGTATTAGCCGAACTATTATCATCAACCACCTTGGAATATGTTGGGTTGTACAAGTTCGCATTTTGCCCAGTGGTATTTGGTGGAAGGTATGTGATTATACCAGTTGGATCGACACTGCTACCGCCGTTGCCAAAACTCATACTATAAATCTGCCCAACTGCCTTATTTGCAAGACTGTTTGCCAACGATTCACTTATGTTTTCATAGTGGATAGCATTGCGTTTGTCAACAATCACTTCTTGAGTATTAGGATCAAATATTTTAATATGACCACTGATAGCAATTTGTCCGTTTTCATTTGGACGTACTTCTTCTGACTCTGTCACTAAATCCTCATTTGTGTTTTCTTGTTCCATGCTGTATTTACCTTACTTGTTAACCCTGGTCTTTAAGAAACAACGCTGCTGATGTTGTTTGATCTTGTAATGCTATTCCGTTACTAGCAGTATTAGTTCCTTGTGCATACATTACATTTGCAGTTATCTGGCTAAACCAAACTTCCACATTAGCCGCTGGTGCAACTGTTAGGGTCACTTCAGTAAATGTTGAATCTACACCAGTGACTGTATAGTCTGTGTCTGGTACCAATACTGTTCCACCTACTGTTACTGTAATTGATTCGCTAAATTCTGTGCTATCTAATAGTGTTGGCACTGTTATTGATGTGATAAATCTTGTTGTTGTACCATCACCGTAATTTGTTTTATCAGTGGTTGTTTTTTGTTGATAAGTTGTAGGTAACTGCTCGCCAGATCCAACATCTGTTACACTATCATTAACACTATGCGTGTAAACTCCTGTACCTGCAGTACCTCTGCGTAGGCCACTTACGCTATTGTCACCAGTGTTTCTTTGTCTATAGGTTATACGTTCTCCACCAATAATAATTTGTCCAAATATTCCTTGTGTGAGATTTGGTTCACCAAGTTTTGTTACATCAGCGACGTAAATTATATCGTCTGTTACTGCAACATCAACCGATAATTTAGTAGTATTTTGTGTATTCATTCGTAGCAACTTTTGATTGCCTAACATATCTTGAAAGATTCTAAAGTTTAAGCTGTTTGGAACAACACTATTCGTAAACATTGTTACTGCCAGTACATCAGCAGCATTTAGAATACTTAAATTAAGTACCAATACACTGAGGTTATCACTGCCTGTTGTGACTGTAAAATCTAAAGAAGGTCGAAGATACTCGCCATTCAGTGTTACAATTAATCTAGCGTCAGCAGTAACTAATCTGCCTAAGGCAAAGTTGTTTGTATCAACAGTTGAGCCAACAGTTTCATCAAATTCACTTGCATCATAAGCATCTTCATCGTATGCAACTCCTGTTGTAATACCTGTAGTAGTTGGACCAACAAACACTTTTGTCATAATGTTTTGCTGAGCCGTGTCATTGAATGTGGTAACATCAAATAAAGCATTTGTTGCGGCACTTACTCTTAGATTCAAATCATTTGTATTAATTACAGTGTAATCAGATTCAGTTGTTGTAAAGATTTGGATTTGTGATCCAGTTGCTGGTAAAGACTGTGCGTTAAATTCAATATATCTATCGCTACTTCCATCATATGCACTGAGTGTCCAATTGACTGCTACGTTCTGTTTTACGTTATCAACATATACTAGCAAATCAGAAGTGCTTATCAATGCTTGATTGGTTTTAGCAGTTGTACTCAAATAATATGGACCAAGGCTCGATCCATCGCCGGTGTATTCTATACCTTCTGGTGGGCGTAGTCTAAATCCATCTCTATCAACTATCATGTTAGCAATATTTGTGCCTTGTAGACTATTTGTAAGCGGATATGTTGATGTGCTACCATCATAATTAAAATATTCTGCAACACTTGTACTCCAACTATACTGTGTTGGTGTTGTTTCGCCGAGAGCAACAATTGTAACCATCTGTGAGCTTGTTGGTTGATTTGTAAAAGTTACAGTTGTAGCAAATGAACCATTGGCGGCAAAAGTGTATTCAGTTGTAAGTTCGCCATTTATAAAGATTGCCATTTCTACAATGTCAGTAAATGCAACTGGTATATCTTGGGTCTTAACAGTTATAGTATTTCCAACAAAACTTTCTTTGTAAAGTTGTGAACCTCCACCAAGTCCATATACTTCAACGCTTATAGTATCGCCTACACTAGCATTTGCACTTGTGCTTACTTCAACTGTTTTTGTTACCCAATTTATAGTGTAAACAGCTGGCGGTAACACTTGCCTTGTAGTTGAATTAATTACATCTACTGCAATTGGATGTTGAATTAACGAAGCAAATACAATGCTTACGCCTGTTGCAGTAAAAACATTACTGGTACTAGCAATTTCAAAACCATGACCATCTGCATTCCAATCGCTTCCTGGACGAGTAAAAACTTTAAGATCAAGTGTATCAAATTCACTTCCAGGTAACAGTTCTTCTGGAGCATGTGAACTATAGGTATCTATAAACTCTCCGCCTTCAACGTTGATGTCTGTTGCTCTTGTACCTAGATATGTGTCAGTGAATCTACTTTCGTATATTACATCAAGGATTTCTGGATCGTATGTTGGTAATCCTTCTGGACCAAAATCTATGTTATCAAATGGGTTGATGTCGTAATTTCCAATATCAAAACCAGTATTTTGATTAAAGTTTGGACCTTGAACTTGTACACCAGGATAGTCAATTCCAGTCATGACCTGTGCTAGTTCTCTTCCTGGCTCGTTTGGTCCAGGATTATATAAACCAATTGTTCTGTCTGCGGCGTCTAATGTGCCTGGATCAACAATAGTATAATATTCTGGATCAAAACTACTTCCTGATGTGAAGTCAGCAATGACTTGATAAACTTTTGGTAGAGCAACATTTACCACTCCGACAGTCGGAACTGGAAACCTTACCAGTTGCTCTGCAGTGAATGCAGTATTGGCAGTCCAATCTATCACTTGACTTGTGTATGTAATTCTGTTATAAGAAAGAGTAGTTGTAAAGTCGCGTACCTGTTGTGTTTGTAAAACTGCAACGGCAGTTGCACCTGAGCCATTGCCACCTGATATTGTAACTGTAGGTGTTGTTATGTATCCACTACCAGCAGTAAGTACAGTAATACCTGTTACAACACCTGCAGTGTTTACAGTTGCTTTCATTGTTGCTTGTGTTGTTGCATCACCTGTTACTGTAACCTGCGGAGCAACTGTATATCCTGTTCCTCCATTTATCACTGTAACGGTGTTTACAATTAATTTATAATTTTGATACCATTGGCTCCACGGAAAGGTTGTCCATATAGGATTTGTACTAGGTACTGCACTTAATGATTTTGGGTTTTCACTATCATCAAGAATTGGTGATACAAATTGTTTTCTAAGACTATCATAGTAGGCTGGCAAATCAAAATCTGTAACACTTCCATTGTATGTGTCTTCACCTTCATAGCGTAGGTTGAACTCTCTGATTTGTACATGGTAAGGTTTGACTTCTTTAATGTACTCGCTAACAAAGTCTTGATTGTCTCTTCTAAAAATAGGATACTCAATCAAGTCACGTATCTTGTGATTTACATCTATCAAACTGGTCTTGAATAACCAGTCTGGAGCAGGTTGTTCGCTCATTATAAACTCAAATGCTAGTATCAGCAGTTCATTTCTAAATACCAACAGCTCATTTGTAAAGATCTGTGTATTAAGTGCTTCGAGTATTTGTCTTGTTTCGGTAATTGGTGCTTGATCAAATCTTTGTGCATCAAAAACTTCTAAGTCAAAGCCAAAGTTACCAACGCTATAGTCCCAAACCGTGTTGTCAATTTGTATTGTTCCATCTTGTAAAAACACTCTTGTCCATTCACCAGTGGTTGTGCTATACTGATATACTTCTTGTTTTCCATTACTGTTTGCATCTACTGTTGCCCACTGTCCATCAGAGACATTTGTTAGTGCTAGTAATTCACTGTAAACCTTTACATCATAACTCGAAGCATTTGCTGAGCTATATGTAGATCCGTCTGCATTTAGACCATTCCAGTTTATATAACTCCAATACAAATTAGTTTTGTATGTTTGCACCCTTGATAATAATAGAGTTTCACCTGCTTCTACAGTGTAAATTGTCCATAAGCCTTCGTTGTTGGTATCACTTGCAACCAAATACTTATAACCTACTGGCACCTGCCTAAGGTCTTGGTACGTTAGTTCAGCATAGGTTAATAGTCTTTTATCCCAAACGCCACTAGCAGTAGTTGGCTCTGGCTCTTCGCTGTTTAATAAAGCAAAACTCTTGCTATCAGATACTGTATACAGTTTCATGATGCTATTTGCTTTGGTCATGTAATTCTCTAAGGCAAGGTACCGATCAATGAATAAACTTTGCCTTGGTCTAAAACTAACACCATATTTGTCAGCAATGCTTAACGTTGAATCAGGAACTAGATTACCTACTGTATCTGCTCCACAGAAACTATCAAGTAACTTTCTATAAAGTTGAGCTCCTAAGAAACTATTCTTATCACCTACGGTGATTAAATCATATTCGCTATGAACATTATCATCATTTGCAATCTTATCAAATTCAACATGTAATATTGTATCTGTTGCACTTATTAAACTTTTACTGTTATACAATGTAATTTCGTTAGGTGCAATTGCGGCACAATAACTTACTCCACTGCTTCTTGGATTGTCAATATATTGTGTTATACCACTTGAACTTAATGTTTTATTTGGACTCACTGCGGTAAGGCCTTTTACCCAATAGTAATAAGTTGTAACAAATGTTCCAGCACTATCAAGTTGTGTTGTTGTTGTATAACTTGTTGTACTGTAGACTGTACCTATACCAGTATAATTTTCAGGTGTCACTGTGCTTTGTATCCATTGGTACACGTCTACACTTGACCCGTCAAACAGTTGGCCCCAACGCCTTGATCTAAAAGCAATATCATCTTGATTGTAGTTTATGAATCTTACTGTGGATAAATCCCACCATATTTCACCGAGATGCTCGTCTCTCCATTGCGAACCATAGTTGTTTACGTCGCCTGTGTTGTATGCGGCTGGATCCAATCCACCTGTATAATCAATATTAGCACTAGCAGCACCAAGTATTTTTCCTTGTATAGGATCAATGAAATCCAAATAAGAAGTTACTGTATTACTGATTTTATTATATGTGAAAACACTATTCAATAAAGCAACATCAACAACTGGTGTCTCAGTATAACGTGCTTTCCAGCTTGCTTCTTTGTTAGTATTCACCAATTGTGTAACTCTACCAAAGTCGCCTGAACTATCATTTAGATCATCATTTGGAGCACCAACTAACAAGGTTCCGTCGACATATGATACTGCTGATCCAAACTTGTCTAAACTGGTAAGTGTTGTATCATATATCTGTTGACCAAAAACAAATTTTCCTGTATTAGTTGCACTAGCATTAGCCGCATTTAGGTAATCATACGTAAATGCTACTCCTGATTCAGGCAATGGATCTAATAAATTTGTTGATCCAGAATCAAAGTTTGTTGTGCTGGTATCAAAGGTTGTTGGCAAAAATGCAGTTGCATCAGGAGCACCAACTATCAGTGTATTTGCATCATCGCTGATGTTTAAACTTGTTCCGAAGTGTGCATACGTCTGCGGTGTTGGTGCAGTAATTGTTTGAGAGTATATCCAAGGCGTTAAGCCAAGATCGACAAATGCAGTTCCTGTTCCAGGTGCTACTTGTAATTTTATAAACTGCTCACCAGCCGAAACATCAACAAGATTAATCTGCAATGCTCCACCTACACTGGACGCAGTAATGTTTGGTATATTAGCAGTTGTAATATCTGTAACCAAACTTTCAACAGTTGTGCCTGACAATGTAACATAGTAATTGT
>UEXM01000490.1_pt1 | contig 41726 bp, 40 predicted proteins | sample 1796661 | NCBI WGS metagenome assembly UEXM01 (sample SAMEA4772469, study PRJEB27181) | metagenome | reverse complement strand
CAATCTTTTCTAGGCGTCCCAGGGAGTGTTGCGTAATTGATGTATTGTGTTCAAAGCCCAGAGGCTCTAAGACAGCAATCATCTTATCCAAAGCATCCTCGCGGTTATCGTCAGTAATACGAATAGTATTCCCGCGCGGTAGAATTTCGTAATCATAGCCCTCGGCTTCAATAGCCCGAATAGCTAATGCTATATTATCACCCTTCTCTTCAGAAAGAAAGGTATTAAAACTCTCTATAAGATTCTTCATTTGCATCAACCTATAATTAGTATCTCTGAGGACTTACCCATCTTTTTTTTATTCGCATCCCAGCATTCATTCAGTAGCTTACGCGCCTGCTGAGCCACTTCTTTGGCGAGGAGGTTCTCGTTTTTTATAAGGGCTTTAAAATCATTATCAATTCTCTCTAGGGCAGCCCTGACTGGTCGCAATGCGGCGCCGTCTACATTGCTCATGCCCATTGACCATTCGGCTTCACGAATTTCATAATTGTCGTAGAGGTCTCGTATTTCTTGACAATTATTATATGATAGCACCCAGCCAGAACGTTGACTAAGGATGTCATAGAGGGCTCTGTGATCAAAACCTGCGTGCGTGTTGCCCCGGTCACCATATAGCTTGTCCTTGTCGTTTCCAAGCAGGTATGGCGGGTCGCAGTATAGGAATGCGTCGGGGTGTTTATTAATCGAGGTTTTAAAATCCTCGCAATTAACTGTTATGTTGGGCTCTCGGAAGTTATAGATACGGTCAATGGAACTGTCGGTGAAGCGCTCGTAAGATGCGCGCTTTGACCAACCACCGGAGAACGTTGCCCCTGAAAAGCTGCTACGGTTGATTGCGTAGAACTTGGCTGCGTTGGTAAAAGAGAAACGGTCGCTCTCTCTCAACTCATTGCGGAGGCGTGTAAAATCTTCTTTTAGAAGCCCTTGCTGTCCTTCAAAATCAGGATGTTCTTTTCGGTAAGAGTCTGCACAGATTGCCAATAAGCGGGGGTCTGTTAACAGAGCATTCCAGAACCACACGAGTGGTTCAAAGATATCATAAGCGTGGACGGGTGTTCCTCTGGCAGCAACAGCAAGCTCCACCGACCCACCCCCAAGGAACGGAGAGCAAAGCTCCGTTATATCCTCGGGGATGAGAGGGAGGATGTGTTTTACAGCACGGGACTTACCACCCGGATATCGGAGTGGGGTCTTAGGCATTTATTGTATACGTGACATCCTTATCGGACGGCGTCTTTAGCTGCTTTGGAAGGGCAAGATAACGAATTCTCAAGCCAACTCCAAAGTTCTGCAGGGTCTCGTTCCACTCCGCCACTCTCTGCTTAAAATTAAGGCGCTTTGTGTCGAGCGATGCTTTATCACCGGGTGGAGACGCGATTCTTCCTGCAATATCAATAAACTTAATATTATTTTCCTCCCAGACATGTCGGTCGTCAACGTCATACCACATCAGGGCTAGCTTCAAAAGCTTTTCATCTAGATGTCGACCATTATCATCAACCATAACGATTAGGGCATTTCTTGCGGAGTCATAATGTTCGGTGGCAGCAACACGCTTGCCATTCTCCTTTATACCAGTCGCCCACCCTTGTCGTATAAGATGATTAGTCTGCTCAGCAGGAAGCTTCATATCAATTTGCTTTGAACGCACCGCCCCCCTCTTTACTAGATTATATATCTTGGTTCGATCGCCAGGATTAGGGAAGTGCTCGTATGCTTTAAGTCTTTTTAGCATATCATCAAACGCGAACACAGCCGGGTCATCGCTATGGCGAGGGGGGAGCTTACCAGATGGGTTTAAGCCATCTTGATATGGATTCTTCTTAAGGCTCAGCTCAACTTGTAGGGCGACGTCGTTTTTCGAATAAGTCCTATTCTGGTTACGAGGATTTGCCGCGATACCCTGAATTAAGTCAGCATCAGCTGATACCGACGTATTATTGAGACTAAGAAGTTCTGTTACGATGATAACTGGAATCTGTTGTCCTAGAGAAGCCAGAGCAAAGCTTCTGTGGTGTCCAGTTAACAGCTTTAGCTTCGTGCCTATGGCGGTCGTCATCGCCAATGGCGGATTTTGAAGACCCTCTTCTCTGATCAGCGGCGCCAGCTCATGCGTGGCTCTCTTTTCATCAATAACGTATTCGCTGACTTGATTTTCTTCAAGCGAGCTATATGGCGCATCCTTAAGTTCTGTAATATAGCGTCTGGAATTTTCAAAAGAAAAGAGCTGTGGGTATGTCTTTCGCGGATCAAGAAACCCACGGCTTAAAATCTCTTGCACCACTTTGTCTTCTTGCGCCTGCAGCGCCTCAAAATCTACTGTGTTCATTCTACCTCCAAAAGAAATGGGACACCTGTAGCCCGTGCCCCCCTGCGGCTTTTACTAGTTAGGCATCCGCGAGTTGGCGGAACGCATCGTCCACCGAGTCGCCGGTAGTGCTTGTGCTTGCATACTGGGTAGTCTCCGTAGAGTTACCCTCTGCATCCACACCGCCAGAGACAAACTCTCGTAGCATTTGGTCGACCTCTTCGGTAGTCTTTCGCTCAAAGAGGTTCATAATGTCCTCGATTGAGTTTAGGTACATCGTCACTGCATCCGCATCCTCAGAGAGGGGTGACGGACGCCGACGAGGCTGCAGCTTAGTCTGCGGGAAAGATGCTCCAGGCGGCTTGCCATAGTTGAGAACCAAGTCGGTTCCCTCCTCAGTATCGGTGATATCACCGTAATCTGGGTTCAGCACAAGATTCAGCAGGCTCTCATAGGCAGTCTTACCATAGCCCCACCATCGAACACCATCAGTCTCCTCGCCACGGACTAGAACCGGGCTAAAGAAGCGCTGACGAACGAAGAGGCTCTTTGCCATCTTCTTTGAAGACTCATCATCCTTGTCTACGCCGTCACGCCACAGATTGGACGCGAAATCGCAGACGGGACAGGGGTCCCCAAAGTTACGCTTAGGGCATAGAATACCACCCTTAGTTACATTGTAATGAAAGTATACCTCCTTGAAGGGGTCGCCGTCAGCGGTAGGCACCACACGAATAGTTTGGTTGCCGTCGTTTGGACGCCAGAACGCACTCCTAGAAGAGTCTCCATTGTTTTGTACTGCAGCGAGCTTTGCTCGCATCTTGTCTAGATTGATTCCCATATTGTTTTTTCCTTTTGTTAGAGTAAGTCGAGCGAATATTCTCGACTTCTGACATTGATTATATCAAAAAGTGGGGGAATTGTCAAGGATTAATTTTCTTGAATTATTGAACTATATGCAACGCAATAAACATAGTCTTGGTCATATTGAGTGGGGTATATCCCATACGTGGTTTTTGTGTTTTCGGCGTTTGCCTTAACTTGTGCTACAACCTTCTTATGAATATTCCCCTGCTCCCTTAACTTTTTCTCATTGATAGCATAATAATACACCTTTTCTCGCACGTTGTCAAGATTAAAAAATAGTTTTTCTTCACCACTTTCAAAATCCACTAGACCATAGGAAACTATCCTGCTTATCTGATGTGGGGGAGAAATATTTCCCATAACCCCCTCGTCATGTGAGAGCACGTTTATCATATGCATAGTAGGAACAAGTAATTCATTCAGCTTGTCATAAAAGCCGATTATGGGCAGATCACCGAGAATATTCTCCAAACAGGTATTATCGACTAATATGACCCTTTCAAGCAATCCCGAGCGGGCATATTGCTGAAAAACGTTAAAAGTCAGCCTTTGTTGAAGCCGGGCAGTCTCACCAAGCAATTCCTCATCTGAATATATGTATAGTATATGAAGTTTGCACTTTTTCAACTGTTCTAAAATACGCAAAGAAGCGCCGCTTATTAGTCCGCTTCCGCCGGCTACAAATAGTACATCACCAGAGACTCCCTTAAAGAATCCTCTGAGGCTTCCGAAGTCTTCTTCATAACGCTCTGGCTGGTCAACCTTCTTCACGCCAAGAGTCCTTGGGGTCCTCTTTAGCCCCACGTCTATTTTGTAAACTTCGTACTGAGGGTATTGAGAGAAGCGATCGGCAATTGCACAACCCGCTCGACCCAGACCAATTATTGTTTCCATTCTCTCATATCCCCATAATTCTTTCCATATTTTACATTAACTCCAAACTTTCCTAAAGGAGTATTTGAAAAATATTCAACCATTTCGTTGATTAGCGCACAGCCGGCGTCAGTTACGTCTAGAACAACTTCGTCGTGAACGCAAAATGCAACAAATGATTCCTTCTCTTGCAGAAACCTATCTAACACAATCATTTGTCGAAGAACTACGTCTGAACATGTGCTTTGTATCAAGTAGCTCATGGCGTGGTGTTCGCCAGCAAGGATGGTCCTGCCAAATGGATTACTTACCGCACGTTTGTCCCAGTGTTTGCTGAGCACTCTTTCTTTATCGTAGAATCTATCAGTCAGGAAGTCTTTTGACTTTGGGTTGTATAGCCAAGCAAAGAATCTTTCCTTTACCTCGTCTCTGGTGCCCTCTCCTCGATATACGTTTTCCCTATTCCACTCGTGCACATCACAATCAGGCTGCTCTATACCGGAGAGTGCCAAGAATGTGCGCAGCTCTGCTCCGTTAAAGTCCAGAGACACAAACCAGTCATTGGTGGGCGCAACAACCTTCCTGAATCTTCTGTCCATGGTCAGGATAGGAAAGCTGTTCTTTCTGGTTGTGAGTCGTCCAGTCTTGGTGCCAAAGATATTGTAATCGCACGAAAGCGAAATCTGACCTAACTTTTGTACAAACTGACGAGCGCGCTTTTCATGTACGATGTCCCTTAGAGCCCATGGGTCCACTTGCACCGGGCGGTGCCTAATGTCGTGCAACACTCTTGTAAGGTCGACCAAGAAGTCATAGTTTTGCGGCTTCTCGCAACTCTCTAGCACATACTCCGTAATCTTATTTTTCATCTCGCAATACTCACGCAAAAATTGGTCTCCAACGAGATCAAAAAAGCAGTTTTGCGTAAGATCCACTTTAGCCGTCGTAAAGGCACGTAGGAAGGCTTTCATTCTTCCGTTAATGGTTTCCCACGCTTCGGAGAGATGGACCGGACAGGCGTCTCCTAGAGCCTTCTGGGTGTATAAGAATGCATAGTCCACATCCTCCCTGTCTTTTAGGAAGGCTGAGTAGCTCCAAGTTTGAGTGAGGTCTTCTGGAATGGTATCGAAATGAAGTTCGCCATTCATGTAGACACCCACGCACTCCTGCTTGTTGTCCAATGATTGAAATAGCATTAATATGTTGGGTCTAGAGGTTTACCAGTGCGCCTTGATTCTTGCTTAAGAGCAATCTTGGCAAAAGATCCGTCATAGTTTGCAAACCCATTAAGTTTATTATTAATATGGGATAGAACAAAGTTCAAACCACGAACGGTTAAGAGGGAAGGAAGGTCTTTCTTTAAGGATATCAAATCACCCTGGCTTATTGGCTGTTGTTGTTCATAATACCTTATATCGACGTATTTGTCAAGCCAATAATTATCAGAATATTCTTCATTCATCTGTTGGAGCGTGTAGGGCTTGCGGCATACACGCGACTTTACATTCTTAATTCTAGTCCTTACGAATGTCTTTGTCAAGGCAATTCGATTGTAAAAGCTAAGAGCGAGTCGCTTTAGGTCTGCAATGTCAGATCCACCGGATCTTTGAAAATAGACTCGAAGGACGTCGCTTTCGTTAGCCAGGTTGTATGTCGCTGCATAGTTTAACATGAAAGGGTTTGCTATATCTGCTACAAGCTCCCACGGTCTGTCCTTGCTGATGAAGAAGCCGTGCTTCTTTAGCACTTCTACATAATATAAGAAGTTAGGACTCGTGATAAACTTCTCCTTGTCCTCGTCATTGGTGGGATCTAAATCAGATATTGAAATTACCAAGCCAGATGAGGTGGGAGGGCAGAACTGCGTAGTAACAAACCCTGTTTGTGTGACTGCAGAGGCAACCGATACTTGATTGACATACTCAAGAAATATGGGCAAAAAGGTTTTAAAATTAAGTATTTGCTTATTTCTCTTGTCAGTCAAAAAGTTAGAGAAAAACACATCCTCCAGCCCATTGCGGTAGTTGTTATAAAATGCGCCCAATGAGTCATAAGCCCTATACGCCTTGATTTGATATAGATACGAGTCGTCAGTCGCCAACTTGCCTTGGAGTGCTGCCTTCTCAAATTCCTGCACAACTGCATTAAAGGCATCAACTACAAAATTGGCAGCCACCAAGTCTTGCTTTGGGTCATTTAAGTTAGTTATCTTTTTAGAGTTAGCAGTGTTAAAGACAATAGGGTTATGGTTTTTATTGATTCTACCATATAACATGTACTCTGCAAAGTTAAAGTCCCTGACTGGATGAATGTAAAGGGAGGTACTTGTCTGAGGAAACGCCAATTGGGAATAGCTTAGCCTTTGAAAGAAAAGCTCGGCTGTTCCTAGGTTGTTCTTGCCTTCAAACTGTGCCATTAGTCATTCCCCCTTGGTCCGGTATTTATAGTTTGCGTAGTGGTTGTCGGGGAAGTTATGATATTCTGTGCCTCCACCGCAGTAGAGCATTCAGACTCACCCTGTGTTTGTGCCTCTGGTCCGGTAAACCCGATAGCACCACGAGCGCCAGAGGCTTCCCAAATTGCCTTGACCGTGGTTTCATATACTCCGGATTCGATATAGGATTGAACTCCAATCACCACGTGATACCCTCCAATTCCCAACAAGCTGGCTGGCGAAAGTCTGGCGGTGGGGCTACCGAGCATTGGAGCAAGCCCTGATGGATTGAGATATAGTTTCATACCGGGAGCAAATATAGTATTGCCCACCATCTTCATTTCTATCTCATAAACATTTGCTAGAATCGTCAAGCCAGTAGCGGCAGCTTCAGCATCCTGGGAAAACCTGCTTTCTCGAAGGAATGGTAAATCCGTCTTGGAGAATTTGACAGTCTTAAAAATCCCCCTGTCCTTGCCTATCCCAAAGTGGTAAATGCCTCTCCTTCTATCTTCAGAGTAATTACCCTGCAAGTCTTGTGTGGATCCAGCATTAATGGCATATATTAGCATATAATGATACGATTTCTCATTATCGTTTGGTGGTCTCATCAAGGGTTCCGGCAAGCCCGTAGCTGCATCTAGGTCTAGCCTGGTGAATTGCTGCGGTGTATCAAAGCCGAGCTGCTGACGCAATCTAGCTCTAGGGTTTAAGATAGTATTGAAGTTTTCTTGCACAATGTCCCCGCCGGTAGCAGACGCGGCAGCTGTAAAGAAATTAGATCTTATCTGGAGATTCTGTCGGGCTACATTTGTCAATCCATGCGATTGATTTTTCAGAATGCCTGTTAACAATCTATTGGCAAGATCGCGGATAAAGACTAGGATCGGGTATGTATTTCGCTGCTCAGATACAACTTGTTTTAGAAACCACTCGGAATAAAAGTTAACGGAAATAGGAATATCAGCTAAATTAATATTATAAACAAATTGCGTTTGAGTGGCGCCGGTGCCGCGGGCAGGTGCCAGAGTTCTCTTAAAACTTATAGGACCCATTAAGATTCTTAAATCTTTCTCTAGCTTGCCTACCATTCCGGCGGAGGGATTGCTTCCCGCCCGAGCAGATGTAGAGTCTGATACTTGCTCCAAAGCTACCTTAATCAAATCTCCAAAATAGAAATATTGAACGTTGGCGTTTGCTCCGCTAGCGTCATATGACATTTCTTGAATTCTCTTAAGAATGTCTCCGTCCTCTAGGGATCCAACATTCATGCCCAAGACGGATGCCAGCGTACTATCTCTATCATTTATGCTGACAGAGTTGGCAAAATCAATATTGGCTGCAGCTGACGTATTATTTCTATTGTTAAAGATGTCGTTTATTGCTCTTGTGTTTACGCCACTTTCCCCAAAATTAATGTAGGACTCCAAGTCGGCGACTGGCACAGGAACATAGAAAATGCGCCTCTCAAGATACAACTTATCCAATATCTTCTTGTAGGACTCATAGCGCTCCTGGCGTAGCGTTGTCTTAAATTCCTGGATTACCTGTTCAACTCTTTCTTCATTGCAGTTTGCCCGCGCTTCTTCAATCTGCGCTCGGCGCTGTAAGCGTAACTGCTTTATTTGCTCTGTCGCCAGCACATCAGAATCTTGGTCCAAATATGACGCCTCTTGCCAAGCAACATATTGAACTGACATATTCACATTGCCCTGATCATTTATATCAATATCGTGATCAGTAGCCGTGAGATACAGGACCATCTTGGAATTTAAGACCGCATCCCTCTTGGCTTGGCGTGTTGCCGCATCACCAAGGAACGAGCTGTTTGGTCCCGGGTCCTGCCAGCCTACTTCGACTCGTAACTTATAGTAATCCGGATTCCAGGCGCCTGTTGAGGTGCGACGGACAATTCCAATGTTCACCAAGTCTACGTATCGAAATGTCTTAGACTCATTAAGGTCAGAGGTTCTTAGGCTCCTCTCTCGCAGCAATTCATCAAAGCTTTGAAAGTGTAGCTTCAATTCTGCAAAGATATCGCGGCGAGCGGTAAAAGGATCTCGACCTTCCATCCGCCAGTCAAAGCTTGTGAGCCCCACGCCCCGACCTCGATCAAACGCATTCGTCAGCATGGACTCAACTTCAGAAGGCTGCATATAATTATCAAATGGAACTTCTTGCTCGATATAGGTCTTCTGATTGCTATCGCCCTGATTGGCGTTAAAATCTGCCTCACTATCGTAAAATACCTTAAACAATCTTACTTTGGGAACAAGGCTGGAAATTTCGGACGGTCTTAAGATGTCCATATTCTGCAGCGCAGGGTTGTATAGCAATCGATTTACAATTGTGTCTGTCTGCCCATGGACCATATTGAAATAGGGCACACCATCAGAATTCAAATAACTGGGAGCACGAATTTGCTGGTTCTGTTCTGCAAACTCTGGCAAGAAGTCTATCAAGAAAGACTGTTCGGCAAGGCGTCGTAGCTTAGCCTGGTTTTCAGGGCTTCCACGGTCTTCATCGTCGACATACTCTTCTTGTGCACGACGATTAGCCTCCGTCCTAAGCGCTGCTCTCGCTTCTTCGTATTGTGCTGTCCCAACTTGGTCAGGATCTTCTAGAACCTCCTGTTGTTCTTCCGGTAGTGCATCAATCGATTCCAACAATAGGATTCTAACACGAACCCTAACAAACAGTCTAACTATGCTGTCTAAACCTATAAAATCTTCTACGGTAGATGCAAAAGACTCTGCCGGCGCTGTTCGCTCCGCAGCAATAAAATTATGATAATAAGCCCATATATAGTTATCTTCAGCTCTAGACAAGATCCCATCTTCACTAGCGGTCTCAGCATGCCCACCACCGGAGGCGCGTACCCAAGAAACAACGCGCTGAAAGCCATTGGCATATTCACTATTGGCGACACTTCCCAGATCTGCCTGCTGGATGAGTTCGGTAAACTTATTTCTAATTTCATCTCTCAAGCTGGTCACCTGTGGGACGCTTGTCGTCTCTTGCCCAGCTTGATACAAGGGGGCGAGCTGTTCCTCGGTGGGGCTAGAAATTTGTGAGCGATCGAGACGAATCCAGACATAACTTTGCACAGCTCTCTTGTAAGAGCTGGCATGTCGAGTTCCGGCGACTGCTGCGCTTGGTAACGCTGCAGCCCGCGGGATACTCATGTTTGCCTGCCTTACTGTCCCTCGATCAGGAGGAAGATTCTCTCTAAGTGTCGAGCTGTAATATCTGGCTTCATTATTTAGCTCGTTGATTAGGCTAGTTCTTTGGCTAGCTAAAGCGCTCCACAGATCACTAGCGGCGTTTGTAATACCAAGCGTTCCGCTTACATCGGTCAAGGAATATTCAGCCCCAAATAAGTTTTGAATTATTCGATTTTTTTCGAAAATTGTTGCCATCTTATCGCCTCTGCAGGACTGTTAGGACTTTATCGAGGGGTAATGGAATGAATACCAAGTCCCCTTCTTTGTAATGAGTCTCGGTTGGCTTCATGTTATACCAGGCGATAACCCACCACATTGTAGGGTCACCATAATGGTGAGTCGCTAGTTTAGCAAGCCTGTCACCAATCTTCCAGACGTGCCTAACAGTTTGCAAGCGCGCGCGCTGTTCAACGGTTGGGTGACTCAAGAGCCCAGTACGATATTGTTGAACATAGTTAACGTCCCTATCCTCAAAAAAATCTTCATACAGCTCGTTGTCATTTAAAAATGGCACCGCGTTATTGTATCTGCTTGACATAAATTAAATTTCCTTATTATCCCGACGTGGAATAACCGTTCCCAAGTCTGAAAAATGCATCGCCAACCGAAAGAACTTCACCGCCAGTATAGTCCTCGACGCTCTGAAGCCTCATTACTGCGTCATCGCCACCAGGGCGGCTTGTTACCATCTCGCCAACCCTAAGAGCATCGGCATCCTGCTGCGCTATGAGTAGGTCTAGTTGCTCGTCCGACACTACCTCAACTGGAACACTAGCTTCTACTTCGCCCTCTGTGACACCTGGGGTTGCGGTTGCAACCTGAAGATCTGGGGATTCTGTTACCGCAATAGTCGACTTCCCATAGGGAAAATCAACAAACTCTGGATTATTAAATCCAATCTCAGGACCCCATCCTAGGTCATGTTCGTGCAAAGGCTTGTAGCTCATTCCCAAACTGATGACCTTGGGGATGAGAGTTGCTGCGCCGGGATCAAAATACCCTTCGTCGTCCTCTACGGTAAGAGAGATGCTCGTGAAGAAGCCGAGCAAGCCGCCCTCTCGGGCATTCGGGCTATCTGCGCCGTCTGCACGCCTTATTAAGTTTGCGAATCTCATACGACACAACGGGGGTCGTGCAATTGTATTAGCGCGGTTGGCTGCTTGATAGGCGGGATATAGGAACTGAATTAAGCGGTTGCAGTCTTCTAGGTTTTTTCTTCCCTCGGCTTCGCTATTCGCTATCACCTTTACAGCAAGGGTTATCTCTCGGCTGGTATCTTTAAACGTGGCTATCGGATCTTGACGACCAAACACCTTCTCCTGGTTCCAGTCTGAGGTATAGTTCTCGTTATACGTATCGATATAAGCCATGAGGTTGATCTCAATCTGGCTAGGAAGATTAAAGATACTTAGGTAAAGCTGTTTGGAGTTAGCAATACCCTGTGCAACCGGAATGTAGGCGCCCTGCAGCTCTCCTGAGTTAAAGTTCTGTGTCATACGTATAACTATCGTGGAATTAAGTTTTTGTTACTTTCCTAGGACGCGGCGGTCAATCATTGGGACGATAGCTTCGCCCAATTCTCTCTCGTTCATCATTACCTTAACCACGATGTTTCCTCCCTCTCCGCCGGCGGATGGCTTCACAGCGCTAATCAGTTCATCAAACTTGCTCATCAAAACGCCAAGGGGCACAATGGCTTCTTGACTATGGACCTGCATTATACCATCCTGCGTAGTTATACCGCCGTCTTGGGCGGATGCCATAGCGCCGATGCCACCGCCGACGCCAGCGGCAGCGAGCCAGCCCAACAGGGGAACCGCAGCCAGACCGCCAGTACCAACCGTAAGGGCAGCCCCCCCTAATAGACCTAGCGCTGTCAATGCGCCCGTAAATGCACCAGCGCCTTGTCCCTCAAGTCCCAAAGCGGATCCTCCTGCCTGTCCCGCAGCGAACCCGCCTGTTCCACCGAGGGCTACACCGCCAGCTGCGCGCAGGGCGCCGCCGGCGAGCGCACGACCCGAAATAGCGCCCCCTACCCCTGCGGCGCCGGCGCCTTGGGTGGCGGCGTTGGCAGCTGTGACAGAGGCTGCAGCCCTGACGGCGGAGACTGCGAGGGCGTTGAAGGCTAGAGAAGTGGCTTTTACCGAGAGTGCGTAGCTCGCAAGCAGCACGCCGCCGGCGACAAGCGATCTGCCGAGCAGCCCGCCCCTACCTGCGATTTCCGATACTGCCACCAAGCCATTTCCAATAAAGGCGAGCCCATTAATAACTGGTTCCACAGCTATTGCAAAAGAACTGAGGGCAAATTGAAGTTTCTCAAAGACGTCGCGACCCTTCTGAATTCTCTCTTCTAGCTCCGCTTGTGTCAGGCTTAGACCACCGATTTGCGTGGTAACCTCACTCTGTGTATTTCCAAAGATCTTAGCTGCCTCATTCACGTCGCTGATTCCAGCCGCATTTGCAAGAGCGAGCTGTTGGAACTTGCCAAGATTGGCAAACTCTACCCCAGACATTGCCAATCGTTCACGCATGATGTCTACACGCTCAGACTCGGTTGCCAACAAAAGCTCTGTGGTACTGAAAAGGTCTGTGCCTAGAACAGCGTTAAGTCTACCCGCTGCTCGGGCTGAGCCTTCAAAAGTATCAAACTGGCTGCCAAAGGTGCTAGTAAGTGTAGATATCGAAGTGCCAGTCTCTCTAGCTTGAATTTGTAGCTCGCGGAATACCTCAACCGCACGATCACCATACACCCTTAGTGTAGGCAGCGACTGAACAAAGTTTTGATTAATTTGATCTGCACCAATGCCCAACTCAATCCCGAGGGCTGACAGAGAGCGAATTGCGCTAGTAGTCATAGAGGGCGTCATGCCAAAAGACTTATTTAGCTCGTTGACGGACGAGGCAAAAGTATCCGTGGAAAGACCTATTTTTTGCAGCTGGGCGGCGTTCTCAACTAAAGTTGTCTGCTGCGCTTGTGACAAGGCAACAAACTCTGAGAAGCCGCTCACCAAAGACGTGGTGGCTTTGGAGACCTGATCGGTACCGATTCCCAATCTAAAGTTTGCCACGGCGATATCGTCAATGGAATCACGCAAAGAGCCAATAATTCCAGTCTGAGCTGTGAAGGCAGCGGTAGTCTTGTCAACTTGAACTCCAAGTTTTATCGCCTGTGTGACGCCCAGGGCGGCAAAACTTGCCAATGCTTTGCTGGCTTGGCGAAATGCATTTCCGGCAGTAAATATGCCCTCTGCTAACTCACCGATTGTCCCAATAAGACCTTTTTTATCATCGCCCAGCTTTAGCTGGGCTTTTGTCAGGTCATCGATAAAGTTCCCCAAACCGCTGTCGGGGATCTGCAATGCTGACTTTAGCTTTGGTCCAAGCCCTATTGTTTTTTCAAGAACTCTCTGGCGTGCCTCAAGAACCTCTACTTCCTCCAAGAGCGACTCGCGGCTGCGGTCTGCGGCATCGCCATACTCAAGCTGAATTCTGGCTTTTTCCTGCTCTAGCTTGATCGTTGCCCGCAGCGCCTCAAGAAGTTTACCTTCTTCAAGGGCTTGTTTCTTAATAGCTATCGTGGTGTTTTTAAGAACCTGCAAGCGCTCTTCGGCTAGTTCTTTTTCGAGGACGCCTCGCGCTTTTGGTACTTGATTATTAGGGTCGTTACCGCTTTCGTCGCCGTTAGCCATCTTTACGGATTCCTCTTAGAATATAAATATCCAGAAATAATTAGTTTTCCAAACAAAAAAGCCAGAATTGCTTCTGGCTTTGTGAGTTACCCGTAACGTTGTACGCCCTTGGCTTTGTCTTGGGATTTTTCTACTTGTTCCTTCTCTCGCTCTTTTTCTTTTATCAGCCTCTCCATGAACCACTTTCGGAGACCAACTGGTAGTGAGTAAGCTTGCTGAAAGTCCCATCTGCCATAATACATCATAGCAAAGAACTGTTCGTAAACATTCTCCATGTACTTAGCGGTCAGGCCAAAAAAAGTCCGCCGTTAACGGCACCTCCATTTCTTGCCCATGTCCACAGGAGGGACACTCATAGTTCTGAGTTAGGTCGACAGTAGGGGTTACAGATTTGAGTGCTGCTCGAAGATGGCGCGCGTCTTGTGCAGGCATCATAAGAGCAAACTGCTGAATAATGCTCCTGTCTGTCTCGGTGTTTAGTGCTACGATTGCACGAGAAAACTGAGTGCTGACAGAACCATCGAAATTCTTTTTGTTCTTCTTTTGCTGCAAGGTCTTGGTAATTGCGCTCTCGTCAGTCCCTGTAAGGAGCCTAAACTCAGCGGTGACTGTGGTTAGCGGGAGCTTTACGGTGTATGTGTTATCGGCAGTCACCTTGACTCCCAGCTCCTCTTGCTCCTCCTTTGATCCCTCGTGAGTTTGGAACTCAGTGACGTCAAAAGAAACCTTAGAGGACTCTCCGCAAGCAGGACAGGTTATTGTAGTCCGATAGTCTTTACCATAACCCGTTGCGCGGGCGGCAATAAGAATTGCACTTCGATCACCGACAAGAAGACTAGCCGGCTTGACTCTCTTATCCACTAGGATGTTTTGCATAAACTTCTCTAGTGCAGTCCCACTTCGAAGCAACGACTGGCTAGTGAGGATATCCTCATCCTTCGCTGTCATAAATCTAATTTCAACTGTCTCTTGTCCATGAAGAGGATGATCCTCATCATAAAAACGACCGCCACTCGGAAGAGTCACATGTTCTGTGGGATTGACAAAATCCAAGACGGACGTAGGGGGAGTTGGAGCCGCCTCTGCGGTCTCCTTCTTCGACGTGCTCCCCGTGCGCCGGGTATTATTTCTTGGCAACTTTCACCTCTCTGTTAAGAGTATTATAGTATATTAAGCCTTAAATGTTAAGGACTTTTATGAACCATGCCCAGCGGGTGTCGGATCACTGATCGAGAAGAGATTCTTCTGACCACCGTCCTGAGAACTGGCGGGACCTGACTGGTTATTGAACGCTGCCCAGTCGTAGCGAAGCTCCATATCAACAGTGGAGATGTCCTCGCCATCATAAGCATAGTCGTTAAAGCTGATGCCAACGATGAAGGCATTATTAAGAGTCCATGTCTCCGTGACGTTTCCGTCTTCGTCAAGACCGTCAACCTGAACAACACCTAGGGCGTTAACAGAGTTAGCCTTGCCAAGGGTGCTGAGTGCGCCAGCCTCTTCGGTGTTGGCGGGAACATTGTACCCGCTTGTGCGTAGAAGCTGCAAGATAGCGCCGGTGGCGTCAGGGTTCGTGGGGTCAGCAAAGGAGATTGAGACCGTGTTCCACTCGACCTTACCAGGGTAGTAGAAGGTGTGATTCAGAAACTTGTGCTGAGATTGTGTCACACTAAAGGTGGGCTTTGTCGCACTACGTGCATACCATCCTCCTCCGTTGGGAAGAGAAGGGACCATAACCCTAAATCTAAACTGCCTCTTAGGCTCGGGGGCTATTCCGTCTGTCCAAAATGCCATTTTAAAATATCTCCTTTAATTTTAAATAGTGCTTTCTCAATTTAATCATTGAAAGAAGCGCCCTGTCGTGTAATGATAAAGTCAAGTGCGATGAACTCGATTGCCTTGGTGGGCTTCAAGAAGATCTTCGCGTACATGATGTTTCTGTCGACTAAATCGTCAGTGGTTGTAGTCTTGTCGAGGACAACCAAGAAGTCTGATAGACCGAAGCGGGACTTGATGCTCGCCAAGAAGGGGTTAGCCTTAGAGGTGAAGCGTGCCCACGTTGTGTCAACGTTCGGGTCGAAGAGGACTGTGGCAGCCATCTTGGAGATTTCCTTCTTGACGAAGATCATCAAGCGGCGAACGTTAATTCTATCAAGTGCGGAGCGCGTGATCTGTAGGGTCTTCTGACCGAAGATTACGATACCCTCATTCGGGAACTGAGCGATGGGGTTAATGTTAGCTCCATATAGCTCGTCTCGCTCGTTTGCTGTGAGTCGATACTCGACACCGACAACTGGTAGACCAGCTGCGCCGTCACTCAAGCCGCCTCTTACGAAGCCTGCGGGAGCGAACCAAAGCTCTGTCTTCGCCTGTGAAGAGGCGAAAGTTCCAAGAGCAGCAACTGACGGTGGCATTGAGATGACAGCCGTGGTGTTGGGGTCTCGGACTCGAACCCAGGGGAAGTAGGTGCATGCGTAGCTTGAGTTGATGACTCGGCTACGAAGCTTAGTCACAGCACTGTTGACGTTCGGGCGACGGTTCTCTACGGAACTGGTGCCCTCGGTGTTCGCGGGAGTGCCGGCATCTTCAATGTCGATGAGAGCTAAGCAGTCTCCACGCTCTTCGCATGTGGAAATCACGTTGTCAGTGACTTGTGAGCGCCAGACGCCTGGGACAGTAATTAAGTTTGTAAGAACTCTCTCGGGGTCTGAAACAGTTGCGACAGCTCTATCAAGAGTGTTCAAGGCGTAGTTGGTGCGAACTGTTGCGGCAGAAGCAATTCCGCTGTTACGGAAGGGCTCGCGCTCTGCAATGTTTAGACCATCAAATCCGCCGTGGACCGGAGCAGTGAACTGCGCTACACCTGCCGTAAGGAGGTTTCGAAGTGAATCCAAAGCCGTGTAAGAGGTGTTTGTCTGGCGTGACCCTGACACGTAGATGAACCCAGAGGATCCAGACACGATATTATCAAGGGTGAAGACGAACGGACGCTCAAGCATTCCACCAGCCGTGGCGTATCCACTCGTGCTGAATGAGCTGAGTGAGCTACTTCCGAAGGGAAGGGGGCGACAAATGTCATAGTAACTTGGGTCGAATGCGGTGCTGTCAGCAGTTCTGGTGGTTCGGACACCGAAGTAAGAGCTTCGGAGTCGACCGCCTGCTGCAGCGATACTTGCGGTTGCGCGGGTCTGGAATGTCGGGAAGAGGAATCTTGCCGCGAACGACTCGTGCGTGGTGTTAAGTAGTGAAGGGGCTGAGCAAATGACAGCCTTGGCTTCGGGGTTCGGCATCGCGGTAGCCATGTTGATACCGCCGGTTACTAGTGTAATCTGACGAACACTGGGGTTTATAGCCGTGCCCAATGTTGGGAAGGTATCTGCGAACACTCCAAGGGGGTTGGACGCTGAGCGGAATGAGAAGCCCTTATAGCGATACGGCGCCAAGAAACCAACAGGGAGCATGCTAGCAATGGTGGATCCTCCAGCCTCAACTTCAGAGTCAACCACGACGCGGAAGTAATCGGACTGGTTGGGGTAGTTCCCGTAGTAGCGGAAGCGACCTTCTGTTTCATCGTATGTCTGGAAGGCATCACCAATCTTCTTGGCAACATAATTATCAGAAAGTGGATTGAGGTTACACTCATCGTATCTCTCTACAATTACCGGAGCCTTGTCGCTATCTGCGGATGAACGAATGAGCACTGAGAATGTGCCGTAAGGGTCAATCTCGGGGTAAGGAGCCGCAGTAATGTTGGCGACAGAGACCTTGTAGCGGTGAGCAGACTCACCCAAGTCAAGGGCAACGAGCTTAAATAGGTTTTGCTGACTTGCCTCCTGATAGAGGTTCGTGCTGGCATCACCCGCGTCCTGACCAAAGAAGAAGGGCGTCTCGGCATTAGTGAAAGAAGCCTTCATGTCAGCCTTATTGACCTTTCCGCCTGAGCCTGACTCCAAGGGTAGTAAGACTGCTGTGCCGGCGGCTGAGCCTGAAACGATCTCAGTGATCATCTGGTCGTAGGTCTCACCGAGCCAGTAGTTGAAATAGCTGGGTGACGTGGTTTGAACAATTTCTGAGTTTGTCTGGGCTGCGTTAGTGTTAAACACCTTACGAATGTACTTGTCGCTGTTGCGATCAAAGTTGAAGCAAGTCTTCTCAACGGTCTCGCCGCTGCTGTTGAAAGCTGCGAGGGTAAACAGCTTCTCAGTGCTTGAGTTAGCATCGATAGCCGCGCCGGCAGAAGCGGTGAGGTCTTCTGCAGCAACACCACCGAAGACCTGACCGTGTAGACCAAGCGCGCCCTCATTGAGGTAGAACACGGCAGCTAGAGTACCAGTCTGCGGATTATTGATCACCGTGGTGAGGAGGGCATTGCTGTCGGAGCCGTTAACAGAGCCCGAAAAGGATCCCGAATCAACGATGAACAACCCGTAGGCGCCACCATTTTGGGCGAAGATGGAAACAGGCAAGCTGTTAGAAGTTGTCCAACCAGCCTTGGCTGCAGCTGTGCCATCATTAAGCGGGTTCTCTGTACCTAGGAGGCGAACATAGTTAATCGGTGACTGCTCGCTAACGAGCCATGCCTGGGCGGCGTAACCACCGTAGGTGGGACCATCAAATTCATTCTCTCTCCAGTTATCGCCGCCTTCGGCGCCTGGGTCTGGCGTTCCAAATACGTCTACAAATTCCTCAAAAGAGGAGACCTGGATGGGACGCATGCCAGGTCCGCGACGGGCGCGACCAATCACTGTGGGTCCGGGGTCAACAGTGGGGTCCGCTGGTAGCTTTGATTCGTCGATTTCGTTGACGAAGATACCAGGGGAAATAAACTTAAATTTGCTGGGTCCACTTGCCATTATTTATTCTCTCCTTGCTTATAGCGCACACTATAGTATTTTACTAGTTATGGCTTCTCGTAATAAATAGTAGCTCATGCTGGCAAAGTCCAAATTTACTCCCGATAAAACGCCCCAGAGACTGACGTTGGTATATCCCCAAAAATAGTCTGTTCTCTAGGAATTCTGACTTCTACTGCATTTTCTCTAAAAGAGACACGCGGCTGGTCGTCGTTCTTGCCAGCGCCCATCAGGTAGCCGAGAACTCTAATGTCAATTCTTGTCTCGAAAACCCGCTCGTCATCTCCTAAATTAGCAACGTTGTTATTCTGAGCGAAGTCTTGTGGCAAGAAAGCTTCGAACTTATGACCGTCTGCTCTAATATAAAAACTATTTATTTGCCCGGTCTCTGTGATAAAGGGTGTCAGCATCTCGTTGATTTGTTGGAAATATTCTCCCTTTAGTACAATACTATATGTGATATTGATGTATACTGGCAATGGGATCGTAGTGACCTCGTATACTATTTTCTTATTTTGATAAGGGAAGTTCTCTTGTCCAAAACCATTTCCTTGTGAGTAGAACCTTGGGCGTGTTCGATAAGCATCTGCATTTGCAAAATCACCGGTCTTAGTTTGGTTGATTCGCCTAGCGTAAGAAATAGAACCCCCTTTGGTCTTATCAGTTGGAAAAACATTAGCTTGAAAGCTACCTTTTCGGGTGGGGTCTTTCACGACTGAAGTTCTCTCGACCGAAATCAAAGGAAGTTTTAAAACACCAAAGTCGTCCCTCAAGTTTTTGTCATGCTTCACTTGAAATGCTCGCTCAGCAGAAACCCAGATTAAAGGCACCTTATTGAACCCCCTGTTGGTAGTAGCTGAGATATCGAGCGTCTCATTAACCCAATCATAAAATGCTGTATCAATGGTCTCCAAGGTGGAGGGCATGATCACCTTTTGTTCTTTAAGTGCCATCAAAAACTCCTGGGCGTGCTCTCACGCATTTAGCCGATACCTCAATACTGTGATCTACTTGACCATAGATCTTTCTTGGCTCAGCCCACTCTACAATTTCATAAAAGATTCCGCCGTAGTTAACAAAGTCGCCAGCGCGAACGTACAGGTCTTGGTCCTCTTGAATACGTCTTTCGTGGAAGTGAACTGTTATCTCTACCCTTTGGTCAACACCAATGTTCTCAGAGTATTCAGTACCGTAAGCATTCCACTCCACGAGTGCGAATACGCGAATAGGAGGTAGGAATGTCTTCTCTAGCGCCTCCCCATATAGTGGATGAAAATTGGTGGTCTCCACATCAATAGGATAATATAGGACAGCCTGACCAATAACGCGCTCGATTAGCTCGTCGTTGACCTGCTTTATCAGATCACGTTCCTTTTTACCAACAAATAGTGGTGGCGGTGGACTATCCGGCTGCTTCCATTTGTTATTAGATGACATTCTTTACCCCCTATGCCTGATAAATTGGTAGTGGCGCACCCTGTTGTAGAGTAGTTACACTGCTAGCCAAAGCAGCATCCTTCTCAGCAAGCGCGGAATATACCATTTCATCCAAGACCCCCTTCAGCTCATCTCGTAGAGAAGTTTGCTCGTCTTTAGCCTGTGAAAGAAGATCAGAAGCGTTTAAGGTTAGGTTTTCGCCAGGGATTGGTATGGTGCCAAACTTGCCACGAATTTGACCTAGTGTCTCTTTAGATAGCGCTAGAGCAAATCTTCGAATCCACTGCTTACCAATTGAGTTGATATTTTGATAGGGGATATTGGCAAACGGGACAGTGTTTAAGTTGTTAATGCCAGCAACTCCGTCCTTCATGTTTTCGTCAATAGTCCAGGCGTCATCGACGACTTGGAAGGTGAACCACATTTTTTCTATCTCCCCCGTTACTGGTTGGGGGAATATCCTCAACTTGTTATTTCTAATCTCATAGGAATACTGAGAGGTTCTTGTATAGATCATGTCCTCAAAGTTCATAGCTTGTAGTTTGTTCTGCCACACCGGAACCAATTCAAATGTAGAATCATCGGCATATTGACCGTATGTTGCCAAGTTGCCCACTACGTTTAACCCACCATAATACCCATAAAACCGCCACATCGAACGTGGCGTTTTGTAGAATACCCGATTAATTATGATTCTCTTGTCAGTATCAATCGAAGCGTAAGGCAGGCTACTATCGGCTGCAGCGTTTGTTTTTACAATTGATTGTAGGTCGTAATCCTGGTTGTTCTGTATGATCTCGAAGGACGCTGAATACTCTGCCGTTGTTCCACCCATACCGGCATCAAATGACATCGCCTGTCCAAAGCGTCGAGCATACTCAAACTTCATCGCTGGATAGTTTAGCTCCACTCGCTGACCAGCTAGGCTAGCTGACAAGCCCCCGCCCTTAAGCTCGCCCATGGCATCAAAAGATCCAGTTGAGTTTCCTAAAATGCTAGAAAGAACATTCTTAGCCTGGTGAGTATTGACTAGGTAAGAGTATTCTAATACTGCCTCCTCGTAGTTAGCATAAACATTCGAAGAGCTTAACTCAATATCTAGAACATCCCCGCCAAGCTTCTTGTATGTATAGGCTACCTGGGCTGATGCGCCCGATAGGAAGTCCACCGAGCCTGTATAGATACCCAGGGGTACAACTCCTGCTACGTGCGCAGCAGAGCCGGTCGCTGGGAGGACGACTGGACTTGTGTTTTGTTTAGGTGATAATACCGGGACGGACATACTTAGAATTCTCCTCTAGATAATTAGTTGAGAGAATTAGAAAGCACGTCTAGCTAGTAGTTTTTGATCGCGTTGTTCTTTTTCTTGTTGTCTTGCGGGCTGTAGTGGCAGTTTTCTTGCGCGTTGCCTTTTTCTTTTTAGGCGGTGGGGGAGCCTCAATAGCCTCCACGATTGTGTCAGCAATGGAAGTAGAGTCTAACTTTGTCTCTGGAATTGCAATTGCCGGAGCTGCGTTAATAGCCGGCGTGGATGGTGCCAAAACAACAGGCTCGGGCGGTGAGGTCGCTTCGACAATAACCTCTTCTTTATCAGGCTGATTAATTGTTGTGCCATACTTTAGGGCGTACTTTCTGCCAAACTTCTGTGGAAACTTTCTATATCTTCTTTTTTTACCCATAGGGTCCTCCGTTATTTTGCTCTTCAGCGGTAGTGGCTGAGGGGATCGCGATCAAAGAAAATGTGCTGTTATCAACAACTGCCCTCAACGTTTTAAGCTGGTCTAAAAATTCCTCTTCGGTTATTTCCCCCCCATACAGACCGCTAAGCAACTCTTCTTTTAATAAGCCCCAGACTTGCTCACTTGTAAGCTCCATCGCTGGGCTATCCTTTATTATCTGCATTCTACATCCTTCCTAGCGTGATATAATAATTAGTTGTTCATAAAAGAAAACCCCCTCCAGTGGGAGGGGGCTTCTATTACATGGTGTGCGTTATATTAAGCAGCGATTACGGCAGGCTCAAAACCGTACCATGAGTCGTCATCAGCTTTCCAGCAAATCAAACCAGTGCTAGCAGCGACGGTGATCGCGCCATTGTCAGCAGCCGGTAGAATCTTGTCGCCCGTGTTGGGGTATATTTCCAATGTATTAGATGCGTTAGTGTTAATAATTACAAACATTACACCGGCAGTTACACCAGATAGTGCGGGCAATTTAACACCCTTATTACTACCAGCGCCGGTTACCGTAACAAGCGTTCCGCCTCCTGCGGAAATATCCGTTGCATCGCCCTGGTTAGAGCCTGCGGCTGCCACTGATTGAATGGCAAAAATCATCTCTCCAGTTGACTGAAGTGTTGCTGAGCTAACCTGTGTTAGGTTAGTAAGCGATGAATTGCTCATGCTTATAGACCGAGCTAAATTCTCAATTAATGCTTGCGTTCTCGCAAGACCGACTCTTTTACTTCCCATAGTTAGAAACCCTCCCTAGGCTTTGCGCCTTTTATAATCATGTCCACACTCCACTCTTGTGAAGCGGGGGCAGGTCAAGCCTGCCCAATAACTAGGTATTCCTAATTAGCTACCCGAAAGACAAAACCCCCGGCTCTCCGAAAAGAACCGAGGGTTTGACTGTTTTTTAACTAATCAGTGATTAGGCAGTTGAGCCGGCTCCACCAATTAGGTCACGGCAGATGACGAGACCGTACATATCAGGACGGACCATCTTCTTAGCGTAACGGGTCATCACGCCCTTACGGGGCACGAAGTCCTCGACACCGAAGATGGTGGGAGTGACTTGTAGCGGGACGTAAGGAGCGTAAACGAATCCGCTCTCTAGGAAGCTTCCGCCGCGACGACCCACGAGCATTACCTGACGCGGGAAGTACGGATCGACGTAGACGTCGAGCTTCTTGGAGAGCTGACCGACCTTGACAGCACCTGCGGTGCCACGGTCACCGTCAACAGTGACGGCAGCGCGGAATCCGGCGGTGAACTCAAGGATGGCAGCAAGCTCAGGGGAGCAGACGATGAAGTTTGCTCCGCCACGGAGAGTCTTGCGGTGGATTCTAGCAGAAACGTCATTGACCGTCTCTAGTAGCGTCTCATACCACTCGCTGACCGTACCGGTGAAGTCAGGAGCAGCAGAAGCGGCGCCGACCTCAATACCTGTCTCGCGGTTAAGGAAGAGACCCGGTGAACGTGACCAGTAGAGTGTACCAGCGGCAGCACCATTGATGAGATCAGCGAGGATCTCCTGATCAATCTCTAGAGCAATTTGCTCGGAGAGAATGCTGGTTAGCTCAACCTCGGCATCAAGGTTGTGGTAGGCGTTAAGGTCTTGACCCAACTCCGGTGTCCACTTAGCCTTGAGCTTCTTGGTCATCGCGGTGACAGCTACACTGTCGACCTTGATGTTGATCTCGGGGATTAGAGAGTTATTCTCTAGTTCCCAAAGCGTAGTACCAACGACGCCACCGACAGGCTGACCTGTAGCAGTGAAGTTATCGTTGATGGTGAAGCCCATCTCAAACTCCGCGTTGTCATTTAGCTCTGCAGCCAAATCAGCAGCCTGAACAGCTGTGGTTGACTCAAAGACTAGGCGCAACACATAGGATGACAATGAAGGATCACCGCTCTGGCTTGAACCAGAATCGAATGACGTCAAGCGACGGACCATACGACCCGTGCTTAGAGTACCAGTCGGGGCAAGCGTGATAAGATCATTGACGTTAAGCTGAGCAAGGTCAGCAGAGCCCGTGATCGCAATCAAAGCAACACCAGATCCAGATAGGTCGGGATCGAAGCGAATAAGCTTGTTCAAAGTCTCCTGATCAGCAACACCAACCGGAGCGGCGCCGCCGGAACCAGTTCCGAAAATGATGCTCTGGGCAGTAGCAGCAGTGTCCAACTTAAAGACGGCACTACCAGTCGGGCTGGAGTAACCATTGTTAAGGGCATAAGGACCTCTTTCCGCGCCGAGACCAGTAAGGTTTACACCACCAGTTAGCTCGCTACCTACGACCTGACCTCCATAAATGGAAGCACCCTTCGGGAACGCTGCGTCCGTAGAATCGGTACCTAGCTTGTTGTTACCATAGGTGAAGTCTAGGAAGAAGATTAGACCAGAGGGTAGGCTCATGGGCTGAACGGACACGAGGTCGTTAGCAATGAGTCCACCGAATACACGACGAACGATGGGGAACGCTACAGCAGCGAAACCCGCGACGTCTCCACCAGACATGGTGGAAGCAGCCTCACGTAGAAGCTCCTTGGCTTGGTTCTCCAAAAGTCGAGCCATGCCGTTTTTCGTAGTATCATCTCCGAGACCTTCGAGAAGACCAGTCTTCTCCCACTTGGAAAGAAGAGCTTCGCCTTCCTTCTTCATATCTCGGTTGACGATACCTTCAGTTAATTTGTTTAATACAGACATAAAAGTATCACCTCCTTTTAATTAATTGTTATGTTTAATACCTGCAAGAATTTGCAATCTGTCAATAGCAGTATCGGTTGCCTGCTTGGGCTGACGCCTAGGCAGTACCGTGGTTGAAGATCTCTGGATAGTTTCGCTTAGGGATTTTGGCATTTGCTTTCGTCGGGCAGTGCCCCCTGTGCTCTGAAGTGTCTCATAGATAACCTTCGCTTCATCAACCGAACCGGCTTTAGATATAGCTTCAACAATATTTTCTTTTTGTCGCTCATTCAAGGAGGGGCTACTCAAAATACGATTCGTATAAATTAGTTTTGCGTTTGAAGTGCTCATATCGTCAAATGCGCTCTTCATCTTCAAAACAGTTTCTTTAAGAGTCTTATTAGACTTCTTTAGATTCGTGTTGGACTCATTAAGCTCTTCTAGAGCTTTCTTGAGTTCGTCGTTCTCTGCTTTTACCTCAGTGGCGGCACGATGAGCTAGTTCTAGCTCTAGGTTGTGCTGCATTGTGGACTCTGGCATACCTGCCCATCCACTCTTCTGGGGTGTAATATCTACGACGAGTTCTTCGACAAGCGCTGCGATAGCAGCCTCATCGAGGACAAAATCCTCTTCCTCAGCGGACTCGTCCACAGACTCTGCCTCTTCCTTATCTTCGGCGGCGTCCTTCATGGACTCTTCTTTATCGCCGTCCTTATCTAGATCAAGGAAGTCAGGCTTAGCCTCTTCTTCGATTGTGTCTTCTTCTGTCACCAATTCTTTTGCCATGTTCTCTAGCGCTTCTAGGGTAAGTTCCAATTCAACTTCCTCCCCTTGGACTGGGAGGTCTCCCTCTCCTTCTAGGAATGCCGGCGGAGCATCCACCTCTGGTGCGGGTGCCTCTTGTACGGGCTCCGGGGTGGTCTCTTCTTGTTCTAATAATGCGTTGACTGCAGTCTTAATCTCAGGGGCATACTTTTCAATGATTGCCGCCTCAGCATTCTTGAGGGCGGCTTCCCTGAGAGCGGTGGCGTCGACGATGGCTTGTTCTAACATTGATGACATTTATACTCTCCTAAAATACAAGTGATCGAAAGACACTTTATGTCAATCATAAATAGTATTCTAGTTGACAAACACCCAAAAAAAGAAGGGCGCCCGAATGGGCGCCCCTCCAAGCTAAGTGATAGCTTAAATTACCAGATTAGGTAGTTAGAGCCATCGAACATAAGGTTCGCAGCACCGTAGGCGGAACCTAGTGAAATGCTAGCAGCTCCATCAATGGTCTCAGAACCGGCAGTATCAATAGTAACAGCGTTACTGGCGTGACCACCTTGCTTGATGACGAAGACCTTACCAGTAGGCATGCTGCTGGGTAGGGTCACGGTGACGGCACCACCAGAGGTGTCAACCTTAACCAAGAAGTGCTTCTGGGTTAGGGTAGCGTCATCGCTGATAGCAGCGAGTGCAGCTGTCATACCATTAAGTTTGCAATCCTCGTTAATCTCCATGTGCTGTCCGGAGTGGCTCCATAGGAAGCTGGCGTCAGCGCCATCAACCTTTAGACCAGCGCCATCAGCAGCGGAAGAGTTGGCAGAGCCACTCGCGCACTGAATGGTTAGGTCCTCAACTCTTAGCTCTGTGGCGCTAACAGCGTCAACACTACCGACAACCTCAAGGTTACCAGCGATTCTGACGTGGGAAGCAGCTCCACCGAGGGTTAGAGTGTTTGCACCAAGACTGGCACCAATGCTGGCGTTAGCAGCGGTGAAGTCAAGACCGGTTAGACCGGAGAACGCAGTGGCTGTACCGCCAAGGGAAACACTGGTACTACCAACAGTAAGAGCACTGTTAGCAAGCTTGGCGTTCGCGATGGAACCAGCGAGCATTGCGTTGGTGACACCAAGAGCCTTGACGCGAACTGTGTCGGAGTCAATCTCAACAGAGCTATCGTCAACCTTAACGCTAAGCTTACCAGAGGAAGCCTCAATACCGTCACCATCAGCGAAAGCTGCGGCGAGATCGGCAATGGACTCTTTCTTGGTGCTGTTGTCGGTCGCGTCAATTATGACAAAAGAGTCATTCGCGCGATCAACGGCAGCAGCGCTTAGCTCATTGCAGTCAAGAGCTAGAACACCTGAAGCGGCGGAAAGACCGACACCAGCGAGACCAGTAGCAACATCATCATTCATCATTGCGTCAGTGACCTTGGTGGCACCAATTGAGGCAACACCAGCGGCGAGGGTGACATCACCACTCATTGAAACCCAAGCGAGGTCAGTGCCGTCAGCTTGGAGGAACTGGTGAGCAGAACCAAGAGCTAGAGCTGCGGGGTCACCAGAAGCGTCACCATAGATGAACTTGCCTCGTGCGAGACCAGCCATCTTGGCTAGGGTAACACCATTGTCCTTGAGACGCACAGTGTCAGAGTTAATTTCAATACCAGTGTCGTCAACCTTGACAGCAAGGACGCCACTAGAATCTTCCAGACCGTCACCAGCCATGGCGTTGGCAAGCTTGTCAAAACGCTCTAGCTGAACGCTGGAACCGTCTGAGTCAAGCATGAGGAAGTGGTCACCAGCGGCAACATCGACGCGGCTATACTCAGAGAGGTCAAGCTCTAGGGAGCTGATGGAGTTAACTCCACCGTTATATCCGAGACCAGCGCCTGCGAAAGATCCGCTGATACCGGCCTTATCGGAAGCAAGGACGAGAGCGCCACTCACCTGAACAGCAAGGACACCAGAAGAAGCAGCGAGACCGTCACCGGCGGCAGCGGTCATAAGGTCAGCGATGCTTTCCTTCTTGGAGCTGTTGTCGGTGGCGTCAATGATAGCGATGCTGTCAGCGCCAACTGCGACAGCGGCAGCGCTAAGCTCGTTAAGGTCAACTGAGAGTACACCGGAAGAAGCCTTGATGCCATCGCCAGCAGCGGCGGTCATAAGGTCAGCGATGCTTTCCTTCTTGGAGCCATTATCAGTGGCATCGATTAGGGCAATGCTGTCATTGGCAACGTCAACTGCGGCAGCAGTTAGTTCGTTAAGGTCAACAGCAACTGAGACGGCGGCACCGAGAGAAACGGAACCACCACCAGAAAGTCCGTCACCGGCGGTAACCGTGACGGCGGAGTTTGCTAGTTTGGAGTTAGCAATAGAGCCTGCGAGGTCTGCATTGTCAACAGAACCCGCTGCGAGATCGATATCACCAGCGGAGATATCAAGAGTACCGGCAGTTTTCATCGTACCGATAATTGTTTTATAAGCCATTAAAAAAACCCTCCTAAAGGTAAAAGCCCGGAACCAATGTTCCAGACCTATAAATGGATCAGATTAAAAACCTGATCCTGGCACTCCTATATAGAAGGTAAGCGATTAAAAAGGAGGAATACACTCTGTTAAATTTGTGTTAATAGATGTGCCAGTCTGTGGCGTTGAAATAAATGCTTACAGCGCCGTAGTTTGAAATAAGGGAAACAGAATTTAAATCATCTATTCTAGCAGCATCGGCAGTTTCAATTTTTATAGCGTTTGTTGCAGCTGATCCCCCTTCGTCTTTTATTATGTATATCTTACCCTCGGCAACAGAGGCTCTTGATGGTAGCGTTAAGGTCACGGATCCCCCAGAAGTATCAATACCCACAAAGTGGTCAGCAGAGGTAACTGAATAATCTGAAGTTATAGACAACCGCTTTTTAGCTTTATCTACATCAGTATCGCTAGATGGGCTCACAATTGGAGGCGCCCACTTAAGGTCAAATCCGTCGCCGGTATTGGCATTTGCAGGCTTTCCATAGCCAGGCGGAGGCGTTTCGGGAATGAATGCTTTAAATCTTCTTCTACCCATGACATACTAACTACCGCGCGCTGCGGTAATTGCATCAGAAATTTGTTCCCAGAGGGCAAGTTTCTGCTCGTCAGTAGTGATATTATCCAATTCCTCAATAGAAATTTCAATTTCTTGCTGAGCAGTCTCGGTAGGAACACTCCCCATGTTTTGAAAAAGGTTCACTATATCTGTTGTCTTAATATCCATTATTTTACATACCCATATCGCAAAAGAGCTATTCTCGTAAGCGATGCAGAGACAGCGGTCACCGGTGCCCAAAAAACAACGTTAGCTATAACAGAGCCAGTAAACGGACTGTGATCGGAAGCAATTGCGACTGCCGATGATGCGTCTAGCCTAGAACGACCGAAAGTTGTCAAATCGTCTGGTGTTGGGAGCCCAACGCTGTAGGGAGCCATGGGGTTACTCCCGGTCTTATATCTTGCCCAACAGGAGCCCTGCCTTACATCGACATCTTGAATAACGTAAGTGTGACCGGTTGTCACAGCACGCTCGTTTGTTCCCGTATAATCTTTTTCTGTGTAGGTGCCTTCTATTTTAGACCAAATTCTAGGTGTAAGTTTGTTGCCATTATTCGAATCAATGTGAATAGCTGTAATAGCAGCATCCGTAGATATTGGTGTTCCGGAAAACTCCCCGGAACCAATTTCTGTTAGCATCCCATTGCCAATAGCAATGTAGAACCCATCACCGTTGGCGCCGGCGCCGGTTATTGTCGTGCCGCTAAACTCTGCGACTATCCTCAACCTATCCCTGGGGTCAAAGCGACCCGGGTCGGACGCCGCCTTGCCGGCGTTTATTGCTCCAGTTAAGTCTAGGTTTACAAGTACCTGGTCTCCGGTAACACAACGTGCTGATAATCCTTCTCCATTTACAATTGCTACGAATGGAGGGCTGTCGACTAGTGTTACAAATATATTGTTAGCTCCAGTTATTGCGTTAACTCCCGCGCTAAGGGTTTGGTTTGTCATCTCTGTGAAGTTTATATCAAAGACAACCTCCGCCGCACCTTCAGCATCAGATAGGACCCAACTACTATCGTCTATTGAGAGACCCATATTACCCTCTAGCCTCGTTTATAGCGGCAATGATTTGATCAATTAGGGCAATACGCGCATTATCAGTGCCGATATTATCAAAATCCTGCAGGGATATTAAAATCTGAAATAATGCAACGGCGGCTGTCTGGCTAGACACTCCTGCTCCAACATGCTGTATTCTTGTTTCCTGAACCTGCATTAGTTTGCTCCATATCTAAATATCGTCAACCGCTGCAAAGAGCCCGAAAAGTCACCTGTTGCGTTAGCATCAAAGCCTATGAAAATTGAAGTATACTGGCTTGAGGTGAATGGAGCCACATAGTTGTTAATTAGTTTAGGCTGCCCTGTGTTTGTAAGCATACGCACTCTTCCTTGAGGGGTTATGTCGCCAGGAGCTGGGAATTCGGTCAGACCTGGTGGGCTGGTTTTTCTATCAGCGCCGGTATAAAAATTACCCTGCTGACCATCGAACTCCAGGCGTATTGCTCCCGTCACAGAAGTTGTTACACCCGTTTGAGTGATTGCGGTAGTATTCGAGGCGTAGCTGTTAACAGTAAACTGATTATAGTGTACAAATTTATTGCTGTAGCTGCTATTGGGACCGGCGCATGTAAGTACAAATGTATTGTTTTGCGCCGACATACCTAGTGCAAAATAATCGGGATTTGTGCTAGCAGCCGCAGAAGAGAGAGTTCCACTAAATTGGGCGACCACTCTAAGCCTATCTGCAATATTTAAGGTTGAGCCCGTAAAAGTGTTATAGGGGTAATAGTACAGATATGCGAATCCGGTGCCGTTATCGCTATAAGAAATACCTTCGCCGTTCACCACTTTAAAAAACGGACTTCCGCCTGTTAGAACGTCGACGCTAATTCCGCCGATGCTGTTAAATTGTCCACTGGTGAGATTCTGGTTTGCTAATTGCGTAAAGTCCATGTCTAAGAGAACTTCTGCGCCTGTATCTTTTCTTTGGACCCAGCTGCTGCCACTTATCTGCAGACTGGTCAATGAGCCAGTCAATATAGTCATTATCTAGTTCCTGCTACAAAGTAGTTTGACCCATCACAGAAGATCGTTACTGATCCTGAGTTTTCTGCAATGACGAGACGTAGCTGCCCATCAATCTTCTCGGACCCATTAGGCTCAATTGTGATGTTGTTTGTGCCAGCAGTGCCCCCCACATCCTTAACAATTAACAGTCTACCCGTTCCAGCGGAGCTGGCAGCTTGGAGACCTAATACAAATGAGCCAGTGGGGGCAACACCGATAATATAATCATCAGCGGCGACTGTATAGTTTGCGTTCTTTGATCGATACTGGACTGTTCCTGCTGTTTGGTTGACTGGAGCGGGAGTGGTACCACCAATAGTTGTGTTATTAACGGTACCGCCCACGACTGCAACGCTTCCGATATTAAGAGTCTGGAAGTTTCCAATGGACCCACTGAAGCCCACTGAAGCGGTTACGTCTGTAAGGAAGGACGTGCCGGAAACAGCCAAGTGGCTGCCGGTGTTCATTGATCCAAAGAATCCTGTGCCAGTAGCTGATCCTGTGATATAGAAGAGATTGGTAACCTGGTCGTTACTCAACAGAGCTTCTGCGAGGAAAACGTCCCGGTCAGAAGCGCCCCCAATACCCTGTCGAATTTGAAACTTTGCTGCAGCACTATTATGCCCAATGACTACCTTGCCATCTCGAACAACCAGAGAATTTGTCCCCTCTTTGGACTTAACGTGAAGTGCGCCCTCGGGGGTAGATGTGTTGATTCCCACGTGGGCTTCAAAGTAATCGTCAGGGTTTGCTCCAGTAACATAGAATAACGATTCATTAGTTGGCTTACCAGAAACATCACCCGGATGGTCAATCCTCAAAAGTGGCTCTACACATGCAGAACTACCGCCGGATTGGGACATATGTAAAACTGCAGTCGGCGATGAATTACGTATACCGATTAAGTCGCTAGACCCTTGGACAAATATTGTGTGATCTTCGGCTGACGTCTTGACTTGGAAGTCCACATCGCCGCCGTCGCCTACAGTCACTATATCCTGTGTATCTTCAGTTAGCGTTAGAAGAATTTCGTTGCCGACAGTAAATTCTACCTTGTCTGTTTCAAGCTTTAGAAAAGTGTCGGTATCACCATTGTGAATTATTTTTTGCGCAACCAGGAGATCGCCAGCTACTGTGGTTTCTTGCAAGGTGGTGGAACCAGTGACAGCTAAAGTAGTGCCGAAGGTCGCTGCCCCCACTGCATGGATGGCGCCAGAGCCGGAAATAGCGTCATCGATCTTAAGTGTGCTGCCGTCGTATGTTAGTGCCGAGGATCCCTGAACGGTGTCTGAGTCATTCCAAAGAGTCAGCTGTCCGGATGAGCCGTTGCCGTCGACAAGGGTTGAGCCAAAGACCCTACTGTCAATCTCGTCTGTCTTGAGGAATCCAGAGCTATTAACAATTACGACTGTGTTATCAGTATCAGTGCCTAGATTTGCTGCCTTGATTGTACTAGCAAAAATAGTGGCGCCAGTAACATTTAGTGTACCGCCCAAAACCGTGGCGCCGGCTGTCTGCAACACTCCAGAGCCGGAAATCGTACTTGCGGTTACTCCGTTTAACGTTATATTTCCAAATTGCCCTGTAGACCCACTGATGGACCCTGTGGCTGCTATGCTGCTCCCAAAGGTCGCTGCGCCAACGGAATGAAAAGTGCCAGACCCAGACGTGGCGCCCACAACTTTTAGTGTGCTGCCGTCAAAAGTTAGGTTTTCTTCTGCGTTAATTGTACTTGAATTTACTGAAGATATGATTCTGTTATTGGAGGCGTTAGTATACGAAGTAACAGCACCTGCTGCGATTCCCGATAGGTGTTCTCCATTTCCATAAAATACTGAGGCGCTAACAGAATTTGATGCGGTTAGATCGCCGAGCCTGAGTGTGCTTAGATCGCCATTGGGAATATCGTATACACTCTGATCCGCGCCGGCAGACCCGACCTTGCCCAGGACAAAGCTCCCAGAGGTCTGATCCCAGAGGAATGCTTGGTTGTTGTTGCCAGCGAGACCGAGGACCAACCCTCGATCACCAACGGAGCCCGTCTCCGCGCCGCCCTTACCAAAACCCATCCCGATGATGGGGTCTCGAACCACAAGATTGCTAGAAGAAATTACCGTGTTTGCGTGGAGGCTATTAACAGTTAGGGTTCCAGAAATGTGCGCTGAGCCAGTTACTTGTAGGTCGCCGTGCATACGCACAGCAGTAAAATCGCCGTTACTAGCGGAAATATCTAGAATGTAACTGGGTAGTGTGTTGACCACATCTTTGCCGGGGGTGTTAATACCCAGCCCCACCTTGTTAGAGGCGGTAGCATAGATAAAAGCACTAGTACCGGAAACAGCAGACTCGTTCGACCTGAACGTGACAGATCCGGTTGCACCACCGCTTATTGTACTAAGGGCACCTAGATTTACATATGCCCATCCATAATCTGGCATTAGATACTCCTAAAAACTGTTTACGCCGAGGAACACCTTCGCACCGGTGCCACCGCTACCAATAGAGGCGGTTGATTGGAAATAAATTCTTTCAGCGCCGTTGATATCAAAAATATAATAAGCACTGTTTGGGTTGCCAGTGGCTAGTGTTATTTCCATCGTAGCTCCAGCTGGGGTCTGTGCATCAGCGAACGATAGAGGAGCCCATTGTCCAAACGCTGAATTATACAACCATATTTTAAACTTAAAGTTTCCGCCTGAGTTAAGATTTGTAGCTGATACGTGGAGATATCTTTGTCGGCGAAAGTTTGCGAAGCCAGCAGCCGCTCCACTTGGGACAGCATCCGCACTATCACTGGGTGAATATGTGCGAGCAACGGTGCCCTCTGAGCCAGGCTGGTTAATATTAACAACGTTTCTTGTTCTACCGCCAGACTGCCCCCGGGGGACGCTCATCGTGTTGCCGGCGGGCGTATTAGATCCCTGTGGGTTATTAACTGCCATCTTTTATCTCCTTGTTTTCTTTTTTCTATTATAATTAGGCTCTTCAAGCAAAATAGCCTTTTCCTGTCGAACACGTTTTTTATTTTCTGAGATTCGTCTTCTTTTCTCCACTCTTTTAATTTCCGAGGGCTTCACATAATAGCGCCGATCGCGAAGTTCATCCATCAATTTAATCTTCTTTGTTCTTTTAATAAATCTTCGAATCATTCGATCCGAACTCTCATGTCTATTCTTGGGTGTAATCTTTACATTAATTGTCATTTTTCTTCCGTTATTTCAAGTGCGCAGCCCAGCGGTTGCCGGCAAGACCAACAATGCTAGAGATATCCAGCCCTGGGTCACTGGGGTCAAGATCAGACAAGGGACCTTGCGCTTGAGGTCCCTTCTCTACAGAACCACCTGCTGAAAGTGGGGCAGTTCCCTCAAAAATATCTACACCACCATAAGCGTCTTTATTGATCGCTGTAAGAAGTTCGTTTTTTTGACGCTCTACTGCAGCCTGCTGTTCTTTGAAGAGTGTCTGCTGATCCAAGTCTATGGTGGGAGCAGGTTGCTTAGATTCAACTAGTGTAGCACCCCCAAGACCAGTAGCCACTTCTGATACGATATTAGAAAGAATACCTTCTTCGAAGATAACCTCTTTAATACATTCTTTGATCATTGGCTTTAAAAGCTTCTTAAGTTCTGTTTTATTCATTAATCTTCCAAAATACTGTTAAATAGGCGATTTAACTTGTCGCCCTTGCTTTCGTTTAACGGCTCTTTATGCTCTCGCATCATAAACGCGCCCGGTGTTGAGGGCTCTGACACCATATCAAAACAGATAAGCTGAAAATCGTCTTCGACGATCGTCTGTCCGTTCTGCTCACGCACCGAGCCAAGCCCACGGGAGGAAATACCCACTTGTACGCCGCTTTCTACTAAAGAGCGAAGAATGTTTCCAGCTGGAGTGGGCAAAACTTGTAACTTTCCGTATACATCGTCGCCCTCCATCCAGAGCTTCGTAACTTTGTGAGAAACTTTCTCCAAGGTTACAACCGAGCTATCGGGGTGGTCAAGCTCGCCGAGGGCGCGGTTCTCATCAATAAGCTTCTGATAATTCTTGACCTCACGGCGAAGAATCTCCTCATTATATACGCGCCCATTTCCATTAAGGGTATTAGCCTTCTGGCAAATACCAGACAAGATCATACCGCCCTCTGCCACGAACCTCTTCTCAGCTTCGGTTAGAAGGTCTTGGCAGATACCGCCATCACATAGTGCGAAAAATTCTCTTAGTAGTTTCTTGCTCATAAATATATGATTACTCCTCTGCTGCCTTTTTGAGATCCTGCGACTTGGGGTCGTGGAAATTAATATTGCCCCGCTTTAGTGCGGTATTCACTTGTGCTTGCGGGACACCGGAATCATCCGCTTGGGGCATCCCCCTTACTCTCCTGAATGCGCCTGGGGGCTTGGCTTGGACGGCAGACAAATTAGACATATAATACTTGGCAGCCTCTTGCCTGTCGGGCTTGGCGATCTTTCCGGCTTGCGCCAACAACTGTAAAACATCATCTGTTATGTTTTCAAGAACATACTTCCCCAACTGCTTAGGTGAGAGTGTTAGTAAATTTATATCGGTATCCTTTGTCACCACGTTGCCAGCCAAGGCAGCAATCCCCAGCTGGGTTGCCTTGAGGGCTCTTTCGGCACCTTGTGGTCCGGTCCCAAACGCGGGACTTGTTAAATTGCTAACTGTCATCATCCCATCAGGATTTGTCATGAGCACTTGCGACCAACGGTGGTGTCCATCCAAAATATACTTATTTTCAAAAACTAACAGGGGGATGCGGCCGCCTGGTGATGGCATCGTCACAGTGTCCTCAAGGGCATACGCAGTTGCATTATATTTATTTGTCATCTGATCGCCCAAACTTTTCTTCGTGTCAATGTCCATTTGAGTTGGAGTCAGGTCTTTTGCCGCTACGGGTGTGCCCTCGTCGACTGAAACGGCTTCATCGGAGGAGCCTGCGGCATCCTTTTGTCCCGCATAGGCTAATTTCCGAAACTCGGGATCCGAAGCTATCTTTTTAAGCAAATCCGTGAACGGCTCTAATCCCAAATTTTGACCCTTAACAAACGCATCAGAGGCTTCTGACTCATTAACAAACTTGCGCCAATTTTCCATTAATAGTTTCATAATTTTTTTCCTAAGATGCGGGCGCCACCCGCATGAGTTGGGATCCCTTACAGCAGCGGCGTACCGGTTGAAGACCCCACTTGCGATCCGTGAATCTCATGTCTAACTCCCTTGTCGCCAAATAACATGGCGAGTATGTATGATGTTCCTGAGCTTAGGCAGCCCAGAAGAAAAGCATTGTATAAACTTTGCTCGAATGTAAATAGTTCTGTGAAGTGGTTAGTCACCAACAAAAAGACACCAACCCAAAACCCCACACACATGGGACAATGGAAGAAATGATGCTTAGGTCTCATTTTATTAAAGATGGACCCATAGACTAAAATGTTAGTTAACCCAAAAGCACATAAGATAAAATAGAGAAGCTCCACATCAACCTCTAGTATCCATAATAATTATACAGCGATAACCCGTATGGGCTGCGAGATAGGCTAGGGAGAATAGAGCCTTTGCGCGCTGCCTGGGGCACTTGCCCAAGCTCTGTTGAATATTCATTATCTGGGTCTGTGTAATCCTTGACTACCTCATCTTCGTAATCTTCGAGGAATTCAATAGCCGGCTTCTCTTTTTCCATCCACTTTGCAACATTTATCACTGCTATCTTAATCGTGGGTAGATCTGCGGCGGATGGGATGGCTCCCTCCATTGATGCGTAGATACTCCCCCCCTGGATAGAGCCGGGGTCGACCACTCCTCGATCCTTAAGGAATGTAAACAGCCTGTCTTGGGCGCCATAAACCACTCCACTGTTTAATTTCTTAGCCATGGCAACAACCTTGCCACTATTTGGAACAATAACAATATCAATATCAGGATGATCGGATATAATTAAATTATCATCCAAAGTTCTTCGAATGTCTAATCGAACCATAATATTGGGGACACTGGCAAGATCAGAATCAGAAACTCCGTCATCAACAGCAGAACCTATCTTTACCCTGAGAGCCATTAGATTTTTATCTCCAATGCTAACTGCTGAACTTTGAGGACTTGCTCCACCATCGAGGGGTTAATTTCCTTTTCTCTAAACTCCTGAAGCATATCTAAGACCCTATTCGCATTACTTAGCAACACCTCGTCGGATGCGATTTCCCCCTCTTGCAGGGATGTCTGAATACACTCCTTTAGTCTAGCCACTTCCTCGTTTAGATAGATCTTAAGACCAAACCCATCATCGTGAAATGATGCAATGTACTTGCTTAATAACTCTTTCTGCTCTTCTAGAAGCTTACCGTCATATTGGTCATTAAACTTTTTAACGAATGTTTTGTACAAGAGATTATCAATCGGAGCCATTGGTTTATTCTCATCAGCAATAGTACCAGTAATAGACTCTACGAGACTTCCCTCAAGTAAGACGCGGTGCCTAACTGAGACATCTGGGTTTAAAATTTGTGAGATCGTTGCTAAGTTTTTGTAGTTTGGGACAAAGTTAGAGAACACATCCTTTGAAAGCATTCTATTGATCTTATTTATAAGGGCTGTCTGTTCTTCGAAAACTTGCTCTCGATCTAGCATACTATGAGATCTCTTTACCTCATTGAGTAACTTTTCACACATATGAGCTTCGTTGCTATCAATTTCATATAAAACTTTATATAGATCAAGCTCTTTGCGTAGCACACTGTCTTTTCCAAAGTGCTCCTTAACTAGTGATATGACAATACCTTTTCGGCTGTCATCCTTAGCTACAATACATTTTGTCAGTTCCCTAACGAGTGCCTCGTAGATAAAAGCGGTGTTGCGCTTCTTATTATGTCTTGTCTTTGTTAGCATCTTCATTTTGCTCCAAGTTTTCTACCAATCTTCTTATTTCAATATTAGCCTCAATCAGCTTTCTCTCTTCCATATCATAAGTAGGATCTACATTTTCATAAATACCTTTTGATAATCTATCCAGGTCTTGTTTGCCGGCAAACCGGGTCCTATCTGTGTTCCTGAACATTTCTGGTGTCACCCTTGACATATAGGAGCGCTTACGCGCGCCGGCATCTCTACGGTCTACTTTTTTAGGCTCGTACCATCCATGGGATCGGGCGGTAGTCGTCTTTCCATCGGCACGAGTAATGGTTGAGTCTCGCTTTCCGGGGGGAGCATCAGGGGTTGCGAGTAAGACTGAATCGTCTGCTCCTGCATCCGGGTCGTCTGCTCCCGCATCAGCTGCTGGTTCTCCTCCAGCTTCTCCTCCCAGTGGTTCACCGCCCAGATCTCCGCCAAGGTCCGCGCCCAGATCCCCACCAAGATCGCCGCCGAGATCACCCCCCCCAAGGTCACCGCTGCCAACAGCAGCGGCAGTTGCGGATTCAAACTGTCCTTGCAACATTGCATCATATTTTTTATCATAAACTAGCTCCCTGCTGTTTCGAAGGAACTCGTCTTCGGAAAGATGGAATAAGTGTTCCGCAATCCAGCGACGGCTGAAATAGCCTTCTGTGGCAGAGCTTGCAACATCAAATTTGGTTTTCCAGTATTCAAGTTCTTGAAGTTCAGCAATTTTTGAGGGGTTGTTTAGCGATAGATCGAAAGAGATAATATCGTCTCCACGAAACCCCAAAGTATATAGGTGGATAATACCAATCTTTTCCAGTTCTGAGACAACAGAGCGCTGCAGCCTCTGGATAGTCCTGGCAAATCTGACGTCCTTCTGAGCCAATGTTGTCTTATCTTCACTACCCTCCTCGCCCTGCGTAAGGTAAGATTGGGGAATCTTCAGTGCCGAAAATAGTTTATCTCGAAGATATTTAACATCATCAATATCGCCTGTGAAAGATCCTCCAGGGAGGTTCTCAATTCTAGAGCTTTGTCCGCCCCTTACTGGAACAAAGTAGTCCTCTTCAACTGACATTGGGTTATAACGAAGATCCACTCGTCCCGTGTCGGGATCAACAAGTTGGTTTCTCTTCATCTGGGTAACAACCTTTTGCATGTATTGCTCAACGTCATTTGCGTTAATGTTACCAACGTCAATATAGAAGACACGACGTTCTGGTGATCTAACAATACGATAAGCCATCATGGCATCTTCTAGCAGGGTAAGCTGTCTAAAGATTCTTCTAGCTGGCTCTAGAACGGAAGTTCCGTAAGGAGCATACTTATCATTTCCTAGGATCCTAAAGTGTGCAACCTGCCAGTTCTCAAAGGTTAGTCCTGCAGAGTTCCATTGGTATTGAACGTAGTTAGGGTTTGTTTTGTCTTCTCCCTCTAGTCTCTCAATCTCCATACTTGGCAGACCGATAGCTGAGCGTACACCCTGGCTATCATCAATGTCTAAGTAGAGGAAATAGTCACCAAATTTGCACATCGAGCGACACCACCCAAACAGATTAAACTCAATGTTCAGTACGTTATGGTATAAGGTCTCCAATACCGCTTTAATTTCATCATTATGACATTTAATCGATAAGAGGGGCGTAAGGTCCGATGATGTTGTCATCTCGTCAGCATAGATGTCTAACGCTGAGGCGATCTCTGGCATATATTCCATTTCGTCAAAGTCACCATACCGTTCGGAACGATTTTGATTAACATAGGCATTAGCCTGCATCTTCTCGTAAGCAAAATATTGTGAACGCTTGAACTGCTGACCACTAGCGGATTGAAACCGTGCGGCGTACTTGTCCATATCTCTTCTTTTGATCTGTCGACCAGTTTGACTTCGAAATCGAACGATTGGTCCCGAAAAAACACGTGTAAGCTGCTTAAACAAGCGGCTCTGTTGGTTTCTCGGATTATTCTTGCGGTCTGCCATTATTATTATCCCTTATATACCCAAAAAAATTCTTTTTGTTCTTTTATGCTTTTCTCTGCACTAGAGCCTTGATTCATGTCAAATCTTCTATCGTATCCTCGCATACCAGGCATCGCTGAGCTAAACTTGGTATTGGAGACGATCATAGAGGATAGAAACGCCTTTTGATATTCTGTCTCTCTTTTGTTAGTTTCCAAAGCCGTATCGCGTACCCAACAAGCAATGGCAAGCGCCATAGTCAGATCATCGTTATAACTTCGCATCGCCTCGGGGCGCCCGTTGTTCCATATAAATGTCTTAAGCTCGTTAGCAATTCGTGAAGAATATAGAGTAATTAGTTTATTTCTAATGAATTCTTCCAACTTTGCTACAATTAGTGGACGTGTCTTTTGGGAGGTTGTGAACCCCGGTACTGAATTGGACATTACTTCAGCTTCTAGCTGGCTAACGTATTCGTGAGTCGACTTAACTGAATAATAAAGATTAGGATATTCTAGTTCTCTAAGTTTATCTAGAACTGCAAATCCAACTGAATTATTCTCAACTACCAGTAGGCAGTTTCCATATTCCTGACCTACAGAATACAGCATGCTTCCATATACATCTGGTGCGGGCTTGCCCTGGTATTCTGCTACTATTTCCATTGTCTCCAGCTTGATAATATGAAATACAGAATAATCTTTACCGTCGCCACGAGCGACGTCGGCTACCATAAGGTACGAAAAGTCTGAATTATATTCCTCCCAAATCCAATAGTTTCGATCGAAACCAGTCTTGTGTTGGGGCTCGCGAATGCATTCAAATATTCTAGCAAGGTCATCTGGGTGAATTACAGTCTCGCCAGATGTGTTGAAGTTGCACTCTAATTCCTGGGCGATCTGACGACGAGACATATTGCGAGTCTCTTTCTCAAACCACTCACGATCACGATCGGGGTGAACGTCCCACATCAGTTGGGTGGGGTAGAAATCATTTACTCCCTGATCAGCTTCTGTATAAGTCTTGTGAAACCAGTTACCAACACCATTTGGAGTCGACAATGAAATACATCGACCACCAGTTGACAACGTAGGGTATAGACCAGTCCACAGTTCTGCCAAACCCTCAACGTGCGCTGCCTCATCAATTACCAGAAGTGACAAAGCCTCAGAACGACCAGCATCACCGGAAGTTGAAGAGGCTTTGATCTGCGATCCATTGGACAGCTCAAACGAAGACCGGTTGTCTATGGTGATGCTTGTAATCTGTAAGAAGTCTGGGACATTCTTGAGGATGTGCTTTACTTTCTTTACAAGGTTGGATGCTGTGCCGAACTTGGTGGCGATGACAAGTACGTTCTTGTCACGGTGAAAAAGCATAAGCCAGACAATGTATCCCGCTGTAATCGTGGAGATACCTAACTGCCTGGCTTTTAGAATGATGTTGAAACGATAGTTATTAAAATCGTTTAGCAGTTCTGACTGAAAGTCGTATGTTTTAAACGGGATTAGACCCTTTTGGGGGTGAGAGATACGGGCGTAGTTATTGACAAAGTAAACTGGATCTTTGCCGCACTTTATAACTTCTTTATAAATTTCTTTCTTGGTAAGTTGATACGCCATTCTTCATTTTAGGGAGTCTCGGGACCGTATCCTTGCGGGGTACGCTTAAGCATATTGCGGAAATTACGGTCGTTTAATTCCTTTTGTGCCTCGTCATCCACTACACCAGTCAAGCCGCCAATTTCATAATCACAGGTGGCTTGGACCCACGTCCACACACGTGAACGATTTTGTACTAGCATATCACACTCGCCAAGCTTTTTTAAGGAAAGAGTGTTGCCAGTGACAGCTTTGTATTCTTTCTTGAGGAACTTCACGATATCAGCAAATGTTTGCTCCATATCGCTCTCGAAATTGTTCGCATACACTTGCTTAAGTTGAACTTCGCCATGATAAGTTACCTTCAGAACGTTGCCCATGAACTTAACACCAAATCCATCGATAACGCGACGATCATTAATTAAGTGTCCTTCTTCTCTACGTAGCCCCGTAAGGCGGGCGTTTCCATCATATGAGGACCCTTCGTCGTGTGCTCCGTCATATGCGTTCGCTGCTGCTTGTGAAATTCCTCGGATAATTTCAAGTGTCGTTGCCATTATTTGGTCTCCATCCAGATAGCCATCTTTCTTCTCGGTCCTCCACCCACTGTATATAACAACCCCAGCAGCAATCAAACTTATTCATATAAACGTCGTCGCGGACACTAAATGAATATGTATCGCACACTGGGCAGGTACGATTAGACTCTCTATTAAGTAGTTTCTTGGGTACTAAAATACCATTAACTTCTACTTTCTCGTCCTTATCATGTAGCTGTGTCTCTTTTTCAGACAATTGTTTAATTTGTTCTAGATATTCTGCTTCTTTTTCATCAGTCCAATTACCCTTGGGATTCTGGATTGCTTCTTTCCCGTATTTCTTGCTAATCGCCTGCTCGAACTTTGCAAGCTTGTTCCAGTCTTTCTTGCTCATTGTGACCCCTGGCTAATCTCTCTCGCTGCAAAGAAGATTGCGATTGAAGTGGCAGCCCCAACAATGAACCCTCCCGCAAAAAACCAATGGCTATTGCGGTTTGGATGTTTGCGAACCATCTCCTGAAGGTCGGCAATCTCTTGGTCCCTCAGATTAGATAGCGCGGTGCTGCGCTCTTCAAGTGAATCATAGCGCACTTGTAGGAGATTATACTCCAAGTCACGACGTGCCGTTAAGAGATTAATCTCATAATTTACACGCAAGTCACAATCGGTGAGTCGGAACTCACGATCTGCGATAAGCTGAGCAG
>UEXM01000488.1_pt1 | contig 41803 bp, 64 predicted proteins | sample 1796661 | NCBI WGS metagenome assembly UEXM01 (sample SAMEA4772469, study PRJEB27181) | metagenome | reverse complement strand
GGTAAATCCACCTTTGGAACGGACTGCTCCGGTAAAAGTAGTAGTAGCCATTTGAGTCTCCTGTCTTGGCTAGTGTCAGTCACCCAATGCGACTGTCAGGGATTAGTAAGACTATACAACAAAAAAGAGCGGCTGTGAAGCCGCTCTTTCTAATAAGAACAATTGTTCTATTTATGCTCCTGGTGAGCCAAATACTGCTCTTGGATCACTAAATCCAAAGCTGTAACGCTCACGGGCTTTAAACCGCATGTTACCAGTATCGAAGTCAGCTTCCATACCAGTTGACATTGGTGTGCGCTCAAAGTGTTTGAAGCCGTTAGGTGCATCCGTCTTGATAAAGAAAGCATCTGTATCAGTCAGGAAGTGGTTAACGACATAACCCTCTGGGAGCATGCCCATGTTTCTATGAGCGTTCACATCGTTGTCGGCTGTGCCTGGACGAAGTGTTGACTCAAGAAGGCGATCAGCAATGAACTGAAGCTGTGGAGGAACAATCAACTTCATACCGCGAAGAGCGATAATCATGTTCTTCTCGTCAACGAATGTTGAGATGTCAATTAAGGCATTCTCAAGAGATGTTTCGTTGAGGTCAGCAGCAGTTGATGGCTCGTTACGAAGAGTGCCACCGCCAGCTAGTGGATGGTCAGTAGCGCAAAGCTCCTTACCGTCACCACCTGTAAAGCCGTTGTCAAACGCATTGTTTAGCGTAGCAGCAGCTTTAACTTGCTTTGTATGAGCCATAGAACGAGCAAGAGCTTTTGTATAACGTGCGCCAAGGCGGTCATACAAATTGTCTTCCATCGCTTCTTCAGTCAAAGCAAAAGCAAGAGCGATTGTCTCATGTGTGTAACGTGCTGTGTAAGCCTCTGAAGCAGAGTCAAACGTAACGCCAGCACCTTCTGATTTGGTGTTTGCATTTCCAAAACCAACGAGCATCACTTCTTCTTCAAATGCACGATCTGAAGATTCGGTGTCGTAGATTTCAGCATGCTCGGCATCATAACGATCATATTCCATTCCGAATAGAGCGTTGAGGCCGGGTTCTAGCTCTTTCGCTAGTTGTGCGCGAGAAATAGCCATTGATCAGCCTCCTTATGCCAATCCAGCGCCTTTAACGCCGAATATATGGTTTTGAATAACGCATAGAACATTTGTCGCGTCAGATCCAACATCGCTGTTCTCTGGATCTTCTGAAATGTCTATCACCTTAACTGACAAAGTTGTACCTGTACCACCATCAGAAACATTCAACTCGGCTCCTGAAAGTCCAGTTGTTGTGCTTCCAGCGGAAGTGTAAACAATGTCAAAGTTGCCAAACAAGTCAGCAACAGGGAATGCAGCATTACACTGAATTTCAAAGATAACCATAGGGTCATCAATGACAAAAGCAATAATGTCAGAAGCATTAGTGCTTGCAGGATAGAAGTTTGAAAACTTCTGCTCACCTGTTGTTGGATCAGTGTACTGACATCCATTAAACACACCAACGATTGGCACAGTGCCACCGTCAGCGTGAACTTCAATCCCACCACCAGTAACTTGAGCAACCATGTCTCCTTGGAAAATGGCTGTTCCATAGTTAGCGGCGATACGATAACGGCTTTGCCCACCAGTGTAGGGTGTTCCACCTACTCTTTTGACAGGGCGCATGCCGAATGCGGCATCATTATTCGCCATAATCTAGTCTCCTTGACTAATTATTCCCCTCCCTTTGGTCCACCAAAGGATACGGAAGAGGAGCGTTGAGCTTTTTGCTTTGGCATGTTTGGATTGTTTTCACGCATCCAATCACGATCCACAGCTTCCATTTGATTCTGCGTCACTTTATTATAGTGAGCAGTTCTTTGTTCCACGATTTCTTCAGGGATTCTGGCTAAAACCAAACCCCCTACGCCAATCACGCCAGCGTTTTTACCTTCGTCCAATACAGGAGCGTCAAAATCAGGATAGTCTTCAGCTCTTACCAGTTCCCATCCTTCTCTTCGCTTCTTGTGAATGTTATTTCGGTCATCGTAGCCCATGACAGACTCACGGATCCAACGGTGTTTGTAGCCAACGGGGGCTTCTGGAGCCTCTAAAGTGGAAGGCGGACGCCAATCTGCAACTCTCGCTTGTTTTTCACGGGTTTGCGAATCCCGGCTTGCACGATCAGTCATGTCGCTTTCCTTTCCAGCTTTGCGACCTCTTGTGCATACCGCTCAAGAGGTATTTTCATTTTAGTAGCAAAAGCCACCTGTCCCGGCGTTAACTCCACCGTCTTCTTCCGCCCACCTTTAACTGATGACCGTCCATTGGACGCAGGAGTAACGGTCTGGGCGTTTTGCCGTTTCTCCTGAAACTTGTGCGGCATCTCTTGGCGCATGCGCCTGTCAATCTCCGCGTAATACTCATCTGATGATGTGTCATACCCTTCTTGACCCACCAATTCTTCATGTATGGCTTGCGCTCCGCGAGTCATAAACATATCACTGCCAAACCAAGAGTTTTTGCCCATCCAGTTTTTTAATTTTGGATCAAGCTCTTGTTGTTGACGTTGTTGAGGCTGTTGAGGCTGTTGAACTGCTTGCTCTGCTTGTTGCGCAGCACGTTCTTGGCGAGACTTTTGAATACGAATACGTTCTTCTTCAATTGCAAGCTTTGAAATTATTTTTTGCGCTTCAGCAACCTTTTTCATATCGCCATTGTCATAAGCCTCTTGCAACATACGTTCTGCCGCTTGAGACTGACTTTCTACTCGACCACCATATTCGTTAATATACCCCTGATCTAACTGGGCTATACGCTGTTTCATTTCTTCGTTTTGTTGTTGAACTTGTTGAGCGTAAGTATAAGCAGCTTCTGCCTCTTCAATTGCCTGCTTACGTTTAGCTGTTAATTGATTTATGCGCTTTTGAACATTTTCACTGTAATTTTCAAGTTCGCCAGAATCATCTTCCTGTACAATTGTACTGGTTTGCTCTTCAGCAGCAGAAACCTCTGTTTCAACAGGAATAGAAGAAGATTGAGCGTCTTCAAGCTCAATTGATACATTTTCTTCAGATTCGTTTTCCATTAATTGATTTTCATTCATAATGAACTCCCATTCACACTATACATACGAAATATCTGCTGGGTCAAGGATAGTTGCGATAACATTATCGTCATTTATGAGTCTTACCTCTAAACCGTCCACTTTAAACTTGTTTCCAGCATATCTGCCCATAAGTACCCATGATTTCTCATTACACCAAGCACCTGTGGGAAACTTATTTGCGTCAGTATATGCGTCAGGGCCTATCTTAACGACATAAGCAGCAACAGTTGCGTGATTTTCACGTTCACGAATGGCTTCAGGAATAATAATTCCTCCAGCAGTCTTTTGTTTCATGTAATAGGGAATAACAAGAAGCCTATATCCAACTGGATTAGGAAGCCTGTCGATTACAGACACATCCATTTCAGATGGGTCTTCTGTATTTTTTGATTCAGACTCTTCAGAACTAAATCCTTTTTGTATTGCCTCTGGCACCGCTTTGATGTCAGGTTTTTTTGCCATCCTCTCAGGGACGAATAGTTTTTTAGCCATCTTCCAGCTCTACGCCTTTCATCGCGGTCTTTATGTGTTCCTCACACTGGGTCAAGCCGCGTATCTGCCCCACCATGAACCGATAGTCGGAATGATCCTCTATCGCACCATCAGCCAGACGCTGTGTATAATCAGCTTTGTCTTGGCGTATGTTCTTTAACAAATATTCCGCAAGTGTAATTGCGTCCATTATTTTTTACCAAAAAACTTTGTTGCCGCTCGTGTTCCAAAGCTTGCGCTTACGATAACTCCAAGCGTGTATCTATAATATTCGGGCATTTCCTGCAAAGCAGTAAACCCGTCTGTGACAATGCTTCTACCCCACTCACCACAAAAGGCAAGCACCAATGGCACAGAAAACAAAATTGTTAACCACTCGTCTTTCCAAGACGAGGCTGAAGCATCAGCCATTTTAAGATCCCAGTCGATCTCACCTGTGGCTTTTTTCTCCATAATTACTGCTTCAGCTCTAGCTTTTGCTACTTTTGCACCAGCCACAGCTTTTTTCTCTTCAACTTTGCCTTCCATCCAAGTGCTGGCTAAATTTGCAATTGGACCTATGAGTGCCTGTATCATTGCTCAATAATCTCCATTATTTCGCCTGCTTCAATTTTTACCTTCAACTGCTTGCATGCCCACCTTTTATCAAAATCAATTGTATGTCCAGTATTACGCTTGATTTTACGGCGCACGGTCAAACATTGAGACAAGTTTTCATACGGCGTATATTCTACTTTTTCATCGCCAATCATCAATAGTAAAACAAAGGTAACTTCAATCATTGTTCGTCAGCTTTTCTATGTTGTCCTCTATCTTGGTTAGCCGCCTATCGTAAAACTCTAACACCAGCTTTTGTTGCTGATCATGTGGCGCGTTACCTGATTCTATATTTTCAGCCAGCTTTTCTAGTTCAGTAGCAAGATGTTCGATCATCATAAACTGTTCGCTGTCGGCTGGCAAACTACCCATTTCGCCTCTAGGCCACTTGATACGAAACTCTGTGTTTTGACCCAAGTCTGTTTCAACAAGAATAAATTTATTTTCAATCGTATTAAGTCTTTCAATAACTCCAAAGTATGCCCATGTCGCTACGGCTGCGCCAACCACCATCGCAATCAGATTGCGGATGGGCATAGATAATTCTGTGTTTTCACTAAGCTTGGTAGCCACTACTCAACACCCATTATTCGTGACAGACCAAAAACCTCCATCAACATAAAAGTAAAAAACAAAAGCAAAACTCCACCTGCTATGAGCTTACCGCTAAAATTAGTAGAACCTATCCGTATAGCTATAAACTCATTACCTAATATGCGAAGCACCAGTTCAAAGCTGTTCTCCCCAACAGCTAACGATATTGGCTTTTTCTTTTCTTCAACCATCACTAATTACAACCCACTTTACGTTGTTTTCAGTGCTTGATACCCTAAAGTTGCCAGCTTTTGACCAGTCGATTTCTTCTAACCCTTCGTTAAAAACGACCTTCTGACCTACGTCTATGATGGTATCTTGTTGATTTTCATTTTGATGATAGTGGTGCATTCCATAAGCCAATGCGCCAATTAACAGTATCGCTTCCATTTTTTGCCCTTTATTTTAAAAGTTGCCCTATTTACTTCCTATTCATCCAAGCTGTTGTTCCCATGTAGGCTCCAACAATGCCTGCGCCAGATATGTAAAACAAATTACTAATATCACTTAACGCTGTAACTCTATCTAATGGTATAAAGAACATGGACAAAGTAAACGCCCCCATTGAGATCAATGTATATCTAGCCATACGCAGTTGAGCTAGGTTTTTGCGTAATTCAGTTTCCGTTTTTTTTATTTCTTTGACATGAGCGAGTTCTGCATCACTGACAATGCCGTCACCATCTTCATCGTAATCGGCGTAGACAGACTCTTTTTGTAATTTTTTCTGAGCCATTATTTAGTACATCTTAAACTTTCTTTTACGCGAGACACGGCCTTGACCACGGCAGACCTCGCCTCCTTCATTAAAGCCAAAATCACGTTGACCAGTTTTCGTATCATATTTAAACCCTTTCTTCCCAGCTTCTATGGCTTCCTTTAAAATTTTAAACCGCTCGTCATCAAGAGCCAGAAAGGCTTCTTTCAAAGTAGGTGTATCTTTTTTACCAGTCATTACTTTGCCTTTTTAGCTGCAGCTTTCTTCTTAGTCACTTTTTTTACAAAAGATTTTGTGACAGGAGCAACTTCTTCAACAACTGGAACTGACTCGACAGCAGGGGCTATTTCCTGAACAGGAGTCTGCACACCTTCTTTCATTAAACGTCTTTGGCGTTTCTTTTCTTTTTCTACTTCCATAAATTTTGAACGTACAGAACTTGCAGACATTACATTCTCCTTTGCAAATTAGCAGCGGCAATATCCCGCTGAGTCTGTATTCTCTCTTCAGCCACACGAGTCTTTTCCGCTGTAGCCTCTTCTGTTAAATCAATGCGCTGTTGAGCTATAAGCGCATCGTTTCTTTCTTTCTCACGCTCAAGATCCTGCTTTTCTTGGAACTGCTCTGCATTCTGTTGTATTTCTGCACCACGCAACGACAGTTCCTGTTGCCTTATTGCAACAAGAGGATCAACATTGTCAGCAGGAGATACGGCTTGTGCGAACTGCTCGGTCAACTCACCAATAAGCTCTGCTGCTTTATTGGCGATCTCACCTTGAAGCTGTTGAACCATTTGTGGGTTCTGTTGCAAAACCATCTGAGCTTCTGGATCAAGCTGCGACATAACTTCTTGTTGAGCCTGCATTTCAGCCATTATGCCAATATGCTCCTGTATATGACCTTGCAGAGTCATAACGATGGTTGCATTAGCTTGTGCCACTGGTGTTGACAGAATTGCCAAGTGAGACTCAATATGCGCTTGGTGATTCTGGTCAGGAAACGCCTGTAACCTTTGTCCACGCATTGCTTCTTGGTTTTCCTTGGCAGGGTTCATGGGCTGTGGTTGCGGTGGCTGCGGAAGAACAGAGTCAATGTTTGTTACACCTAGAGCCTGATACATGTTTCTGTATGCCTGATACAAACCTTGAGTCCCACCGTGAACCTCTGGATTTGACTGGACAAGCTGTAACTGTGTCTGAGCCAAAGCAATCCTCTGTGACATAGAAAAAATATTCGGGTCAGAGACAGGCAGAACATCAACGCGATCATCAAAGTCCTGCTGCATTATCTGTGGCGGTGCGCCGGGTGTAGCATAAGGATACACAGGTGCTGGGTTTCTAGCGAAAATATTAGCTAGAATTTTAAATTCTTGCTTCTGTGCGTAATGCAACCGCTTATGGATAGCTGACATGACTTTTGTGCCACGCTCCATAATCGCCATTGTAGTCCCTACAGGCGTGTCTCCGCCCATTTCACCTATCTTCATGTCTGCCATAGACGCAAACCGTCTACCAGCCTCTACAAGCCCTCCTAAGAGGCTATACAGAGTTTGTGATGGCTCTTTGAAAGGTAAAGTCATGATGGATTGACGTATATCCATACCAGCAGAGTCTATATCTCTAAATTCACCAGGCTGGAGCGGTTCATCCTCATCACGAATACGAGCGCCACGAGCTTTAAATCCAGCAGGAAGATTCGATAGTGTTCCAGCATCAATCAATTGACGTAAAATGCTTGTTGATGCTTGAGATAAGCCACCAATCATATGTGTCAGACCAAAACCATAAAAACCAAGGCCGGGCAAAAACTTGTAATGCACAAAGTATGGCTTGCGCCGCATTAACGGATCTATCTCATCATGATTGCGGCGAATGGCTAAGATTTCTCCAGTTTTTTCTAATATCGTGATCACATAAGGAATTTTTAATCCTGTTTCCTCACCTTCAACATCAAGATGCTCAAAGCCTTTTAGATCCAAAGATGTGTGGACTTCGTGAAGAACAAGCTCTTCTGAACCAGACCCAGACAATTGTACGCCTTGTGCGTCATCAATAGCCTCTTGAACACTTGTGTTGTTTTCGGTGGTAATAGAGCCACTTGGTAGATCAACTTCTTTATAAAAACCTGTGAGCTGTAGCTTCAGGACTTCGTTCTTGTCCATGCGAATAATATGCGTAATACGCGGTGCAGTAAGTAAATCAGTCGCGCCATAAGGTACAACAAGGTCTTCAGCATGTACAAATTTGCTGACTGCTCTTTGCATAAGTGGGTCAAAGTACACCTTTTTGAAAGTTGATCCTACAATCGGCAGATAGAACAACATTTGATCTGTTTCAGGATCGTATTCTTCCATCTCGTAAGTAATCATGTAATTCATATAGTCTTTTACACGATTTGCCTGTTGAACAAGCTCTGGAGTCTCTGCCCCCATAGTCTGTGTACGCACAGGACCACCAGATGGCAACATTTCACGATAAGCCTGTGCCTGAAACTGTGTGACTGACTCGGCAAGTAACGGATGAACAACACCAGTAGCACCCTCAAAAGGCTGGCTTCTGTCCTCATAGTTCATGCCAAGCAGATCAATGCCCCTCTTGTATGACTCTTCCCAATCTTGACGCGAAGCAATGTCATCATCAATATCATTGGAAATATCAGAAGCGATAGTGCCTAAATCACCATCATCAATGTATTCTGCAAGGTTAGCGTCAAAAGGAATGTCTTGAGCCACAGCCATTTCTTCAACTATTTCACCAACAATAGCTGAACCATCGTCCATTTCCATGACATTAGGCTGCGTAGGAAATTCTATTATATCAATTTCAGCTTGCTCTTGAGGCGTTGCCGCCTCTATTGAACCTATGCCTTTTTCAATAGCCATTTCTATTCCTTCCCGCCTTCAATAACGCTTAATGTCGGTCTTTGTGGCGCTGGCTGCGGTATGCCCATTCCACTAATTTCATTTTGCATTCTCGTGGCTTCTTCTAAACTAACAGTTTTCATGGGTTCTTGCCTAGACATTGCAAGCTCTCTATCTATAGCAGCTTTATTCGCAGCGGCTTCCTCACGGCGTTTAATTGCTCTATTAGCGCCAAAACCGTAGTCACCGTCAAGTCTGGCAAAGATCTTGTCCTGTATCGGGCGGTCAATAACGACATTAAGGCTGTCCTCTGTTGCTTTCATAGCATCAATCATAGATTCACCACGACTTTTACCAGTTCCTCTAATGGTTGCAAAATTATTAATAAGAACATCGTTAAATGTGTCTGTAGACATAGGAATATCATCATATGAATTATAATATCTAACTTGGGCAACCAATGCGTCATCAAGCTCAAGATCTGCGTCTTTCAAAGCATCCTCTAAAGCTTCAAACTCTAAGTCCTCGTCTAGCTTCTGCTTGGCAACTGGTGATTTTACCTTATCTTTTTGCGCTTCAATGACCAACGCCTTATTTGACTTGCCTCGTGGACGAGGCCCAGCCATCGGCGCAACAATTCCAGCAGAAATACCAAGACCATAAACATCTCTCTTTAGTCGATCAGACATAGCCTCGCCCATGCCAAGACCCTGCGCTAATTCTCCAGCGCCAGTAGCGGCTCCGCGTAGAACAGTCTCGCCAGCTCGACCGATAAGATCAATAGCATCAATCGGTGCGCTAACAATGGCACGGTTTACCGCACCCAAAGTCTCACTTCCCATAGGATTTTTAAACATATTTGTTTTATCTGACAGAGCGTCAAACATCTGACTGCTCATGGTTGGAGCAGAAAAAGCGCCCATGATTCCCTGATCATCAGCCATTTAATCTCCATTTTGGTGAGGCTGGCTTCGGCGCAACCATGAGAAGGGCAGTAATCATGGCTGCAAAGCCAGAAACCAGCCTCTTCATGATTATATCACCAAATTCATACAACATCACATAATATCTCTTTGATTTCCGTCATCTGAAGGATTCATCTCTGATCCCTTACCCATATTCAAAGTGATAGAAATATTTATTTTATCCATCTGAGCCTTTGGAGACTCTTCATCAACAAAACCGCCATGACCAAAAGATTTTGGTTCTTTATTTTTTTTCTTTGGAACTTCTCCGCTAAAAGCCTCTTTTCTCTCACTGATCAGCTTTTTCAAATATTCAGTGACCTGATCAACAACCCCACCGCCCTCATTTTTATAATCAGGCTCTGGCAATTGATCAAAACGATCACGAGCAAATTTTGCGGCTTTGTCTTCATCGCCGCCAAAAAGCTCTAATCCTTCTTCAAATAGGCTCTCAAGAAGAGCTTCGTTTTGCATGTTGCTCATTATCTTATCTTAGCCTTTCTGGGCGCACCCCTATAAGCTCGACCCATGCCACGGACTTCCCCACCATCTTCATACTTGGCAGCGGCAACAGGATCCATCTTCTGTTGCACATTTTCAGGAAGCTTAGAAAAGCCTTTGAACTTCTTAGGCACTTCGCCACCTTCTTCCATGCCAGTCACATTTCTTCTTTGTCTAAGTCGCGTTAATGCTTGAGGGTTTTCCTCCTTTAATTCTTTTAAAGATTGACCAAAAATTTGATCCTCTGACATACTTGGTAGCCCAGATGCTTTTTCAGCTCTTTTCCTGTTAAGGGAATCAATAAGAGATTGACCGATAGATTTTGGAGTCGCAATGTCCACAGTCGGTAAAATTCTTTTACGTTTTTCCTTTTTAGGCACGGGGCCACCTTTTTGCATGCCTTGGACTCTTTTAACGCGATCAATTGCGGCATTAAGACCGCCACCTTTGTTCTTTTTGACTGGCTTTACCACGAGAGGCTCCTTTAGCTGCTGTATGTAACGCTCTAACTCTTCAAGGCTCATTTTATTAAGATTAGCTTTTTTCTTACCCATCAGAATGTCCCCTTGAACTTACCACCACGACCAGGCATGACCGCACCGCCATGCTTGTACTTGCCAGCTTTCATGTCACGCATGACACCAAATGGATCGCTTTCTCTTTGCGAGTCAACTCTGCTTTCAAACACATCTCTACGAGCATCATTTAACGAGTCAAGAAACTCATCAAGCTCATCTTGTGCTATCGTCTTAACCTTACCCATTAGAATGTCCCCTTAAATTTACCGCCGCGTCCAGACATGACAGCTCCGCCGTTGTTCATTCTTTTAATTGTCTGACCAGGAAGTGTACCACTGGTGTCAAACGTAACACCTGAAGACTTTGGCTTTGCTGCCGCTACTTGTGTAGGACGCTTTGGCTTTGACTTTGGAAGCTTTGTAGGGATCTTTGGACCACCTTCTTTGGGAGCCATTGCTCTATCCCTAAATCTTGGCTCTTCTTTTCTGGCAAGCACGTTCTTCCTGAGTTTTTTAAAGTCTGCAATCTCCGAAGATAGCGCCTTTTTCCCAGCCGTGGTCATGCCTTCAATTTCATCTTGTACTTTGTTGACCTGTGCAACTGTGTTCATATCCTTTTTGATCATGGCTCTAAGATTTTTCAGATTGCCAATGTTCTCTTCTTGTCTTTCAGTCATCAGTAATACTCCCTGCTGCGCTTGTAATGCGAGAAATCATCGTCCTCTTCATCTGAACGGGTGCGTATAAAACCGCCCTGCCTAAAACGCAGTATAGCCTGAGTCATGGAATCCGCCAAGTCATCATGCTCTCCATTAGGAAAAGCGGCACATTCCTCAATAACTTCTTCCGCCCAACGTGTTTCAGGACACCATACCATACCAGATTCAAAGACAGGTGAACAGGCATTCATTCTTGAGAACTTATCAGCTCCCCTTCCAGGGGTAAAACCAGACACAGGAATACCCATCTTACGCAAGTCCTGAGTCAACGGTGTACCAGATGCTTTTTGCTCTATCAGCACCATGTCTGGTTCAAATTCTTCATACAGACGCAATGCCGCGTCTTTAAGCTCTGGAAACTCCCATCGACCCTTTTCCGCGTCCAGCAATATGATCGCAGCATCATCACCCTCGTCAGGATAAAACACACCCCAAGTCGTAATAGCCGAGTAATCCGCCCTTTCGGATTTGGTGAAGGCGGTGTCATACGACTGGATGACGTAATCAACGACAGGTGGATCATCAGATTCCCAAACATTCCACCACTCCCTTTTAATAATCGCACCCTCTTCAGCAGTAGGATTCTGAAGATACTGTGCATTCCATTTAGCAACAGGAATAGACGCTTTAACGCCGTCTAATTCGTCCCTGCTCCAGAACTCGGGCCACAACACGTTGTCTGTATCGGGAAATATCGCAGGAAACTCCACCACTTCCCACTGATCGGCTCCGCCCTCGGCCTGTTTCTGTAATACTTTCGCCGTCAAGTCGCGGATACTCCACCGCGTCATCACAATTATTATCGAGCCTCCCGGCTGCAAACGCTGTCTCGGACCTGATGTGTACCATTCGTAAATGTTATCCAATGCCGTTGGACTAAGAGCGTCCTGCTCTGATACAGGATCATCAATAATACACAAATTAGCACCACGACCCGCTAAAGCGCCGCCCACACCAACCGCGTAATACTCACCACCCTCATTTGTTGACCAACGACCACTGGCCTTCGCGTCCCTAGCCAATTCCATTTTAGGAAAAACATCACGGTAAATATCACTGTCCAGAAGATTTTTGACCTTACGTCCAAAACCAACAGCCAGTTCCGCCGTGTGCGTTGCCTGAATTATCTTTGTTTCTGGTGATTGTCCCATAACCCATGCAGGAAACAAATAGGACGCAAACTCTGACTTGGTGTGTCTCGGAGGCATGTTGACAATAAGCCTCTTTAAATCGCCTCGCGCCACACGCTCTAACTTATCTGCAAATATCTTATGATGATTGCCAGCAATAAAAGAAGGCCAGACATACCTTACAAAATCAAGAAACCCACTTTGAAGCCTGTCTCTGTCATGAAGCTCCTTGTACTTGTCCAAGTGCTTGCCAAGTGACTCAAGCTCCGCATCGGTCAGAAACTCGGTGGCAATATCAAAAGCTTCATCCATTTAACTACGCCGCTGGTTGTATGGCTTTCAAGAAATTGCCAGCCGCCTGATCCAGCCGTGATGATACAGGGCCACCGTCCTGCAACCGCAATGGAGTCATGGCCTGCTGATTCAACATGTTCTGGTATAAAGCCGCGTTGCTTGCAACAGAAGGATTCGCCACGCCAGTAAATGGTGAACCATATCCAACAGGCATCTGACCAGAAACAGGTGGACTAACTCTAGTAGATGGAACAAGTACAGGTTGCGGTGCAAGAGGAGATGCAGGCGTTGCTGCTCCTCCGCCTAATTGATTCGGAGTGCCGCCCCCTGTATCCGTCTGTTCAATAGGTGTGCAAACACCATTAACCAGAGAAAAACCTTCAGGACACGGATCAAATGGCTGTTTTACTGGATCACCAGATTGATCTTTCTTAGAGCCAGATTGCTGAAGCGATCCGGGGCCAAAACCTGTGTAAACACTTGGCCTCTGTGTAAATAACTGTTCGTCTGATGTAAATGTTGAAGGATCAGGGAAAAACGAATTTGTAAAAATATCAGTAACAGCGCCCATCATTCCGGGAAGAGAGGGTTCATTAATAACGCCAGTTACCTGACCTGTGGTTTCATCTACTTCAAACCCTAAAGGATCCGCCATAGGATCCTCCCCTAAAAAATTTTGAAGACCAGCGAAAAATCCTGTGTTCTGTGTAGGGTTCATGTAACCGGGCAAAGACTTCCTTTGCGCCGCTGTCAGACCAGCGAGATTCTGTGTTATCTTTGTGCCTGTGGGTGTGGTTACAAACTTTAGTCCTGTTGGTAAACCACGCTCATATCCAGCACGATTTGGATCATCGTAGTCTGGAGTCTCTCCTTCATCAAAGCTAACTGTTGTTTTTTTGCCTTGAGCGTCAGTAGTGGTAACAGGATCATACTCATCAGGCATGCCAAGAGCCGCAATACTTGAGGCAAGATCCGCTTTTGCCTTCTGTTCAGCAGCAGCAACTTCTGTTGAATCCAATTCAGTGTCATCCAAGTCAATGTCAAATGCACCTGAATCAACAGCATCGTCAGGCTGGGTTATATCAACATTGCTAATGCCAGGTATGCCAGAAATGTCAGTGGGTTGTTGCCCAGTTCCCATAGAGGCTATATCAACTAATCTATCTTGATTAATTTCAGCTTCGCTTTTTCTGCTCATGCTTACTTCAGGTCTTTGGCCTGTTCCAGCGGTATCAATAAGGCCAGCTTCAAGCCTGTCCTGCATACGATTGATCTCATCAGAGGTAGCTTTTGCCGCCTCCTTGTCTGACTCTTCTTTAGCCTTCTGTTTCTCGGCTGCGGCAGCATCCGCGTCTTCAAGCCTGCCTTGACTTTTATCGTTATCCTTATCATTGTCAGGGCCATCGTATGAAGACTTTGTGCCACCAAAACCACCCATTGCACCGCCACCACCTCCAATGAATGTCGGAATACCCATAGGACCAGCCTCGCCACTGCCACCTAAAGCCTCCAAGATGTCGGCCTCGTCAGGCGTAATGTACGACAGCATATGATCCTGACCACGAATGTCTGTACGGCGCGGCGGAACTGCACCACCGTCATCAAAACCCATAGGGGCTGGCGGTGCCATCATCGGAGCAGAATACATGGGATCAAATATATCAACACTACCACCCATCTCCATGCGAAGCGGCATCTGTGGTTGCATCATGGGCATGGGTTGAGGCATGGGTTGAGGCTGTTGCTGCATCGGCATCATGGGTGCCGTGCGCTGTCGCATAAATTGCTTGAAATTAGCTCTCTGATTAGGATTTGTGCGTATTTCCAGCTTCTGCGGTTGTCCAGGTGCCGCCGGAGGCGGTGCCATTGGCCCCATGAAATTGTTCATGCCCAGTCCCTTCTATAAAGATACATGGAGCCAATGATATGTTATTAGTCAAACTTTGACAACAGATATTCGATCTCATCTGCCAACTGCCTTAAAATCTGGTCTGACTTGTGGTCAAAACCCTCAACACCCCTCAAAGCGTACTGCAAACGACCAATCCTGTCCCTGTCAAAGTCAGACAGTCCAGAAGTGGGCATCTCACCATCCTTTTTTGACAAAATGTAACGAGCAGAAAACTCAACTGTCTTCGGTACGGGCTTCCTGTCACACTCGTAATAGCTGTACATACGCAAACTTACGCCCAAAGCATCTGCAAAAGCCTCTTGGCTCTTGCCTATCTTAGACCGCATGTTCGACAACTCCTTGCCCTTCATCATGCTGTAAGATGTCATAGATTTCTGCATTACCCTATCTCCTCCAGCATGCCCTTGCTCATCATGTCCTGTGCAAACACAGTTGCATTGTCGTAACGAATAGGACCACCTGCCCAGTCGCATGCAGACATCGCAGCCTGTCTTAGCCATTCCTTGTCGTCAGAGCTGGCTCGAAGATTGACAGAACGCCAAGCATCCAAGAAGCCCTCTGGGTTCTCCGCGAAGAAATCAATCGGATCACCACCAATTTTAAGTCTGTATTGTTTCATTTTATCTCTCCTTTTTGTCAGTACATATAATATGGCAATGGTTGCTTAAACTGTCAATGATTTTTATATAAAATTTTTTGGGGTAGTGGTTGTTATTTTTACTGGGGGTTGTTTGTGGGGAACTTGGCGCAGCGTGTCGCGCTGTCAAGTTTTTTTTGCGGAGGGGTACCATACATACCCGTGTCCCGATTTTCGCGCCAGTCTCGGCTGCTAGGGTACCTAGTCAAATTGTACGCAAAAAAATAGGCTGGCAGATGCCAGCCTAGTTTGTTTTTGTGTGGGTTTATCGTAATTGTTCGCGCCTTGCATTAAAGTATTCAAACAATTCATCTGATAAACCCGCCCATATGCTTGTCATACCGCGCCTGTTTTCTGGCATTAAACCTACTCCACCTGCCACTTGTGTTTCAATTGTGCGGACAACTTCATAACCATTGAGATCATGATTGCCTTGGCTATCGCCGTATGAATTGCCGTATGCCTGTTGCGTATGGCATAACACACCGCCTTGTCCTATGTCGTCACGATTGCGTATTTCGGAAACGCGAGCGCGTATTGTATCCGCTGACCATCCGGTTGCATTCATTAGATCGCGAGTAGTCGCGCCACCATCAACGCGCATGGCTGTATATAAAACGCCAATGCGTGACCCACGCCTGAATGGATTTTCTGGCGTATCAACTATTATTGATGATGGTGCGTTATAATCCATTCTATGCCAGTCGGAATGCTGAAACATATTAGCAATAAGGCGGCACCATCCAAAAAGTTTTTGGGCGTCCAATGTTGATTGATGCTGGCGAAATTCAATAGTGTTTAGTCGTGACCATGTTTCAAGATTAACAACGCGAAATTTACCGCCTAATATATTACTCATACGACTAGCATTTTCAGCCTGCATAAAAGCGGAATAGTCGCGCCCATTGGGCGCAACATGATCTATATTCTGTATCATAGTGTTGCGCCCATTGCGGCGTGATTGCGGAAGAATGCTATCAATATCTTGTCTATGCTCGGCATAGCGGCAAACAACGTCTTTTACCAATGCCAATGGCAATGGTGCCGTCATGGATGCTGATGGATTATAATAGCGTCTATGCGTTGCGTATTCGGCCTTGGATGCACGCCAAAAATCAGACTTGCTTATATTGGTATGTACTAGGCGATTTCCCATATGAACATGGCCGCCTAGTTTATGACGGCCAACTATCGCGCCTTTGCTTTCAATCCACGCGAACAATTCGGCAATGTCACTTTTTGCGGCATCACATAATGGGAAAGGCGGAATGATAAACTCAACGTCTACTTCACAGGTGCCATCATGAATTGCGTTTACCCAATTATAGCCAGCATCGTTCAATTCATCCTGCCATCTGCTAATTGACCAATTGCGAGATGCGCCACCATTAGCGCATTCCGCCTCATGACCAAATGTAGGATATACGTCACTTCTAAAAATCGTTGTCATTGTCTTAATCTCCATTTGTTTCGTCGTTGTCCTATTAAAATAAGCACTCATTGCACATAATTCAAGTGCAATTGTGCGTTTTTTGGCAGAAAAGCAGCGTTTTTTTTGAAAAAATCCGGGCGCCGGGCCAGGGCCTGGGCAGCCAATTACGAACAATTGTACGGGTTTTTTACTGGGAAAGCCCGACCCCGAACCCGAATCCCAGACCCGAGCTGCAGCTGCTGCCCCGAATCCCGATCCCGAACCCGAACAATTCCCCGATTCACCTGGGCGCTGCGCTGCCCAGTTCCTCCCCGGACTGGCGATAACCCGAACAATTGTACGCCAGTCACCGGGACTGGGCGAAAAAAAACCCGGCCGAAGCCGGGCAGTTGGAAAAATTGTTCTGGTTAATCTTGAATGCTGCGAGCTGTGATTGCGAAGAAAGCCATCCCGAGAGTCATGATTGTAATCATCCCCGCGTGGATATAGAACGCTGTCGTGTCATGCGGCTCGATTGCCGCCAACATAACCACACCGAGAAAGCAAACTCCCGTCATAAAGTTACAAAATCTACGCATTGTTTTTCTCCCACAACTTACGCAATTTTTCCATGAGTGATTTATCGTTACGGATATTAAAGATAAATCTAGTTTGTAATTCATCAATCCATTCTTCAAACATCATTGTCAGCTCCACTATCTAAACCGAGTTGCTCTGTGATATTTGCCATTGCTCCACAAATCTCATCCCACTGCTCGTCATACGTTACTTCATCTTTTGTAAAATCATTGTCGTTATACTGTGGAATACAATTCTCTCTATAATCATGCAACGCATCCCAGATAATTGACAAGTTGTTTTTAGTTTCCTGCTCAGTCATCTTAATCTCCACATATTTCTACAATTTTTCACCTGTTGTTTTGTAGTGCATATACTTAATCATACGCACTATTTTCAAAACATCGTCTTTGCTTGTTTCTTTTGATAGATATTTGCTAACGATGAAATCAGTAGATTTGCCAGCTAAAATATCTTTTTTAACATTGTGTTTCACTTCACCCTCCAAAGGTTGTTAGTACAAGGTAGAGGTGCTGTTCGCATGTCTGGTCGGCGGTCATCGCTTCCCCTACCTTGTATATATAGAGTAAGCAATCACTGCACAAGAATCAACAACAAAAAGAACTATTTGATACTTTTTTTTCACGAGCTGAAGACGAACTGGGCTGCAGCGCCAGTACCCAGTATACGAACAATTGTACGGGTTTTTCCCAGTACCCGGACGGCCCGGGCAAAAAAAATGGGCCGCAGCGCACGGCTGCAGCCCTCGATTCAACCCGAACAATTTGCATTACATAGCCTCCTCCAGCTCGTCCGCCCAATCTTGAGCATGGTATAACTCCGACTCGTCAAGCCCGAAGTCATGATACCCCTGACGGATTGCGTTGAAATAGGACTCATGAGGTGCTGAATACCCCGAACTGTTCATGCGGTAGGTCATCATCCCGTTGATGTTGACTCTCCGATAAAGCCGAGGATAGCCCTCATAGAAATCCAACGCTTGCAAACAGTCGTCTGTAATCTCCCAGAACCCGACTGGCAACATTACTGTTGGATCTGTGTGGTTCTCTTCAATGTCAGCCACGCCCCGAAAGACCAACCGCCACCCTGTGAGATAGCCAGCGCCCAAGGCTTTTGCCTTGGGACACCGCATGCTCATCTGTCGTTTGTTTAAATTTGACCCATATGCAAAATAAATCATTGCTCCCCCCTTAACGCATATTCCATAATTCTTTTAATGCGTCATCTAAACCTAGTTCGTCATTGTGATAATTAGCCTCTGCTCTATCAGACCACCAATAACCCTCAACAGTTTTGTATCTTGTATTAATCCAAATATTTGGACCTCCAAAAGCTACTAGAACTCTTGCACCTAAATACTCACCTTTGCTGTCAACTGTGTATTCAATGTCAAGTGCGTCAGAGAGATAATCAAAAGCGCCTTTCTCTTCCTCATCACTAGACTCATATTCGCCAGATTCAATTTGATCTGCAATATGTCTACATTGCTGAAACAATTCATTTTGTGTGTCTACTAATTTCTCAGCCACTTTGTGCCTCCATTCGTTGTTAGTGATATTAATATAAGCAATCACTGCACAACATGCAAGGGATGAAATGCACTTTTTTTATTTTTTTTGAGACTTGACCAGGAAACTGGGGGCTGCAGCAAAGGAGGCGATTAACGAACAATTGTACTGGTTATGCCCGGCCTCCCCCGGTGCTGCGCCCAGGTAAAAAGCAAGGGAGGAACAACTTTCTACCTGGGACAGCTCATGATTCCCTGGCTTATGCAGCCCAGTCAAGCCCGATCCCGAACAATTGTACTGATTAAACCCCGAAGAGGCTGCAGCTGCCCTGGGAGGCGCAGCCCAGTTCCCGAACAATTATACGGGTACTGGAGTCCCGATCACCCCGAAACCCCGATAATCGGAGAAAAGACTATACTAACCCCGGAAACCCGACCCCGAAGACCCCGAAGAACCCCGACCCCGATCATCCAGTCCCGAACAATTTCTATAAAAGCCCGAGGAGCAAGCCCGATCCCCCCGCGCTAGAAGTCCACCCACAAATTCGCCGTTACATCTTATCCTCAACTATATCTAGGTCTTCATGATCAATAGCCACTACATCTGGTGTTACATTCTTCATGCGCGACTCAGCCAAACGCTTGTACTCAGCCAATTTGTTCGCAATATCCTCCTTTGTCGCTGCGGTAATGTCCTCCTTGATAACGTGCTGCTTGTTGATAAGTAGTCCCGATGCTTTTAGTCTCAGCTCTTCAGCACGGATAGCTTCGCTGAACTTACCCATTTCCCACGCTTGGTCACGCATCTTTTTCAGATCCCGAACAGACTTATCTACGCTGACCCCGAACCTAGCCTGTGCCTCCAGCCTCATCTCCTGTAGGCGTTCTGCCACCACAGGATTACGCAACAGCCTTACAGCGGACACTGAGGCGTTCTTATACCCTGCCTGTCTTGCTGCTTCTGTCTGTGTCATATCCTTATGCAGATAAAAATCTAGGAACTTCTGTTGTACTGGCTTTAGCCTTCGCTGTCCTGCGTGTCTCTGCACTTTGGACAAGTCTTCACCGACCTTTGGCATTACGCTCTCCTAACTAACAATATGATATATGTTCTGGTGTTCATCGTCTTGATAATACAACCCACCATTTCTCGTTACCTTTATCCCGACATCCATACGCTCGATATATTCCTTCGTTTTCTCTGCCAGCTCTTTTGCGAACAAATATACGTCCTCTTCCATTTTGTCATTGGACTCCATAACCGCGCACCCCAAACAGATTACATCTGTGTTCAAATACAGCTCCATGCCCTTCACTATTTCTTCATTACATTGCGAACAATTCATCCCGCCCCCGAACTCCAGTATAGGTATAGGTTACATATACCTATACCTATATATATATAGGGAACCTCATGTAACCATGTAACCACGATTGTTTTCAATGACTTACACACCACAATTAACTTCCGATATTACAAATGTAACCACATGTAACTAACCCGATTTACTAAACAATTACAACAACTTCCTACTTACATGCGATTTTAGTTACATGCCGTAACCATGTAACCATGTAACTAAATATTAACCAATAACAGGTTAACTTACCGTTTAGCCTCCCAAGTCTCACCTGTATCTGTGTTGGTAATATCAAACCATTGTCTAGTGTAATGGGTCTTTCCTGATCTACTGGTGCCTTGGTCAACATAGTTAAACTTTACCTCATATTGACCATTTAGACCTTTCTCCCAACAAGGCTTCTCTCTTTTGTCATAGCCACCGTAATAGGGCATACAAAGTAAGGCTTGCACAAAGTTAAAGCTATGCAACTCCTCTGGCGTTGCATCATGTGGATTTGCTCTGACATGTCTGACCCTATCCCAATACTCCTTTATCTTGCGCTCTCTTGTTGCCTTACGTTTTTCAGCAGCCGCTTTATTCTTTCGCTTTTTTTCCTGCTCATGCTCATAAATGGAAACAGCCTCATTGGCGGGTCTTACAGTGAAAGCAACACCGCAAGTGGGACAATCAGGATAAAATACATCTTCATGTGTTGGTACTTTATCTGACTGATAACCAGTCTTTTGATAATGTCCATGAAACGTATTACCACATAATTGACAACCAAGGTGACGCCGTTTCTCATACATTGGACGCATCATGTCATCTTTTACTTTTTGTAACGATTCAAATCCGTTCATCATTTGCCCTCTAGGTTAACTGACATCTTTACTATTACTCTCCAGCACATGAATTATCATAGCTATTCTCTCCAGCATTGTGTGTTCTGTAGTTACATTATCAATGACAGAGGAACTCTTATATTCCTGCGGCAAGCATTCAATCTGGTGCTTTAGATCATATGCGATCATCAACTCTTCATTCACGACTTTCTCCCATAAAGAAAAGTTTTTGCTCGTCTGACTTCTTGTTCTGACGTTTTTCCAGGAAATACCTGTTTTCCTCTCTGGTAATTGACGTTCTTTTTTGTAACGACTCTGCCCAGTCTGTCTAACTTATGCTCTACCTCTGGTATACGCAAAGCCCACTTCAGCTCTTCCATAGTCGGAATTTTTGCACTCATCTGTCCATACCTCCTAACAAATGGCGGATTACATCCACCGTGAATCCATTGCCCAACATCTTATACCTCTGTGTATTGCTCACATGTGCGGTATAATTATCTGGAACAGTCTGGAGTCTTTCGCACTCCACACACGTTAATTTGCGCCACATAAGCCGCATTTCGTCATTGTACGCATCTGGATAGCGACCCTCTGGCAATGGCGATACGAGCGTATCTTTCTCCACCGTTGACAGGCACCTAGCCTTGCCCTTGGTGTCATGCACCTCTAGGCACTGACTAACAGGAACATCTTTATTGTAATCATCACGCACACCATTATTGAGCCTACGTCCTACGATAGACGCTGGGTAAAGCAACAAATTGTTATGCTCCCATGATGAACTTGTCATTGACGGAACCTTGCCATCCTCTGCCCTGATCCCACCTTCATTAGCGCCTCGAGCGATCTGTAATATCTTCGGCTCAAGATTGCCGCCAGAGGCCGCTGCAAGCGTTGGTGCTTTGCCATCTGGGTGATACACGCGTCTATTATAATCATGCCCCTTCAGATCAGCATGACCAGCCAGAACCGTGCCTTCTGTTTCTTCTTCTTCGGCAAAGTCAAATATCAACTGCCGCCTGTGTTTTTCAAAGTACGACTTCAGATTGCCGCCCTTGAAGTAATTAGCGTCCACACAATGCGCCTTATCGCGGTCTGTAAAGCCATCTTCCAATATGTCCTTTAGGTATATGCGCTTATTCTCTGGCAACGACCTGACTGGAATGTTTGTCCAATACAACCTGCGCCTGTTCTGTGCGCTGACAAGATTAGAATTTATATCCACAGGCTTACATCCCAATTGTTCGTTTATGACATCTTGGAACTCCTGTTTCATATTTACGTTTTCCAACAGGAAATACTTCGGCTTGCATTCTTTCAGAACACGAACAAATTCAAAAAATAATTTGCTGCGCGGGTCATCAAACGCCAATTGACCCCCTGCAAACGAAAATCCCTGACACGGACTGCCGCCGATCAACAAGTCAATTGGCTCACCGTCAAATATCTCAGGCCATATTACGTTACGAACATCGCCCACATGTATCGTGTCGGGGAAATTAGCCTTGGCAACTGTGATTGCATACTTGTCAACCTCACTGGCAAAGTATCGTTTAGGAACAATTCCCATCCTCTGCAAAGCGATCTGTGTACACGACATGCCATCAAATAGGCTGACGACATTACCAAAATTATGCTCCATCAGTGTCTGTCCTTCTTCTTAACATAATTGTTTGTTTGCGGCGGCAAGCTACCGCCACGAATAACCGTATTGTTATCTGACCCTAAAGTTGGATTGCCCTGATACCTTTGCCCTTGCCAGATCCTGCCCTCACGACAGAATTGTTGCTGAACAGCTTCAATAGTGTCTTGCATCTCTTGCTCAAGAATATCAACATCAAGATACAATCCATCCCAATGACGAAATACAGACAAGCCAACCTCTTCGGCTGACTTGACCTGTTTCGGTGCTAACACGTTATGATAAAACCAAACGCTCACAACGCCCTCGTAATATCATCTTCATCAGTTTCGTAATGAACCACTTGATGCAATTTGTAATTGTAGTTGTGCGCTGGCTCGTTATCCAGCACACCCTTACCACTTTTGCGATTGCCCTTGGTAATCCTGATCCACATCTTCTCCATCACCTGTCTGCCATCCTCTAGCTTGACTGGTGGGAAGTATGCGTACACATGTGTTTTGGGAACAGCAGGATTGTTCTTGATCTTCCTGTAAGCCTCTAGCCCATGCTTATCACATGTGTAAATAATGTTACCTTCTTCACTCATTGTTTTTTTTCCTCATAACCACTTTCGATAAACAAAAACCCTGCATCATTGCCTTCTGGATCACAACTGACCTCAATATTCAATAACCCATGAACAGGATGCAAAATCTTGAATACAGGAAAGCCATCATCACTCATTTCAAAATGAGTAATTTTACCGCCTTTCAACTGACCATAATATTTTTGCCAATATTCAGTATCACCATGTCTTTCGTAATTAGTCATCACTCACCCCCCTTCTTGAACATTGGCAATTGATAACCCCAGCCACCTGTCATGCTGAACTGATCTTCCAAAGAACTTTTGGCTTTTGCCAGCTTTGGCAAGATACGAGCATCCGATAACTCAAAGTCCTCACACTCGGTATAGTCACATACAAACTCTTGAATAGCCTGTGCCGCATCTAGGATTGCCTGCATCTGCTCTTGAGTTAATACCTGCTCTAAAGCCTCGACTTTCTCAAGACGATCTGCCTCACGCTTTTCAGCGGCGATTTCATACTTATCTTTTTTTACAGCCATTTTAACCTCCATGTTTTTGTGCCTGTAACTCCTACATAAGCAATCATTGCCTGGTTGTCAACAACTTTAATAACAAATTAAAATCTCGTTCTCCCACAACTGACTTTTGCAAATATCATACTTTTGTTTTAACGCAACAGCCTCTTCATAAGTTAGCCACTTGTGCTTTCCAAAACTGTAAAGAAACGTAACGCCATCATCAGAAACTTGATTGTGCTTTGATGCCATTTTTTTAATTTCATACCTAATTGTCATGTCACCCTCTCTATTTATGTGCTAATATTTATACACAAAAAGATAGTAATTGATAGCCGCATTGTAAAGGGAAAAAAATGAACAGGGCAGAGATTTTAGATGATGCAAAACAGAAAGTGACTGTTGACCGGGCGGCAGATCATGGTGACATGGAAGATAACTTTTCCACCATTGCTGCGTACTGGACAACGCATCTCGGGACACAGGTATCAGCTCATGACGTAGCCGTCATGATGACACTGCTTAAACTTGCTAGGATTAAATCAAACAAAAGACACGCCGACAATTGGGCTGACGGCTGTGGCTACTTGGCTTGTGGTGGGGAACTTACGACTGATTGATGCTCGAAGCACTGCCATGTGGCTCCATGATCACTGCTATACCAGGCTTGCTGCGATCCACAATACGAACAAATGTGCGTAACAGGACCAGCAGCTGCCTCCTTCGGTTGTTCTTTTTCTACCAGATTCTTTAGTTTTTTCTTACGCCACGGATCAGCATAGTCACCAAATAAATCTTTATGATGGTCAAATATGTTTTTCATTAAAATAAACTCATGCTTCCCACCTAAATTTTAACTGCCCGTATATTGGCTGCCAATCCCGTTTACGATTTTCACGATCCCAACCAGATTCAGTAGGCTTTACTTCTCCTACGATCTTCCAACCAGCTCCACGCAATGAAGATCCAGACTCTTCCTGCAAAGTGTAAGTGACCATGCGCTTACCACCCATTTGTTGCCATATGCGCCAACATCGACCATATAAAAAACTGCATGTGTTTTTAGGTGCGCTATCAGGAACGCAAACTCTAGTGACTTCGGCAGTAAAGCCATCGTCTAGCATTCTAGCCACTGGCCTACCCACTATGGCAACGCCAACCAAATCTTCACCTTGAACTGCGCCTACAGAAAATTTTCCTCCATGAGTGGGTTTATTATGACGATGAAAGTTATTCACAAACTCATTAGCCTCTCGTAAAGTCATAGGAACTATTCCCAAGCCCATCACACATTATCCCTAGCTGTAACAGCTTCGTACTCACCCCTAGACATAGAACCATCAGCAGCACCAAGCCAGATCTTGCCCCCTGCTGCCGACAACTGAAACTTATTGATGCGATTCAAAGATTGTAAATTACGAACATATTCTTCTAACACACGCTTGCTAAGACCTTGCAGTGACTCAGGAGCATCAGCATCTTCTGACCGCTTGTAAACTCCATTGTTACCGCTCATATGCGTTAGAGCCACACCATTACGCTCTGATTCGACAATCCAATCATACATGGCCTCTAATTTAATCTCTCTTGCACTACCGCGCTCCAACGCTTCAATTGCTTCTGTTCGATCTTCCAACAGTCCAGTCATTGGATCTCTGACAAAATGCCGAACAATTCTACTTGCCGGGCCATTGGATTTAACAACAGCGCCATCAAAGCATGTGTTGCGCTGATACGGAACTCCCAGCTTTTCACATGTTTTCTGACCCCGAGCCGCATCAACTTGCCACAATGCAAACGAAGACCTGACACCATCAACCAATGCAGTAGTACCCCGAATCAGATTACGAGCCTGTTCTGGAGTCTTGACCACTGCATCATCCTTAATCTTTGTCATATGGTGACATACTAGCACCGATGCCCCTGTCTCTGTTGCGGTCTTGGCAAGCAAACCAGTAAGCGCAGCACCAGCCGCTGGATCAGCATTAACATCGGCATGTACGAATGATGCCAACGGATCAAAGATAATTAACTTCAAATCCTGCATCTGTAACATTTGTTCGTAAATGCGATCAAAGATGTCGCTGGTTCTGAACTCTCCGCCAGCCTCTGTTAGAATAGGAAATACACCCCCGACATTAGGTAATGGCACAATCCGAATCTGATACTTGTAATCAAACCTAGCCCCGAATGGATCGAGTCTGTCAATTCTTCTGTGCATCTCTGCTTCATCATCCTCTGCCGTGAAGATGACTACGTTACCGAACTCCTGTACCATGCCACCAAAAGCATTAGACATAGGCGCACCCGAGGCGATCTTCATGCCCATGTCCAGTGTCATCATACCCTTACCAGCATCTCCTGCTGCGGCGAACAAAATCGGCACCCCGAGCGGAAACGTACCATCAATCAAGAACTTTTGTTCTGGTGCTGGCCCTGTGAACCTATTAATCAACAAACTTTCATCAAGTAAATTAATGTTACTTTTCGTAACATTTGATTTTGTATGAACGAAATCAGCAATGTTAAAGCCCTCTGACAAAGCATCAGCGGCATCCCATTGATCAGGTTTACCTTGTGGCGGAGTCAACATTGTTACTGACTTGGCACCAGCAGCAAGAGCCAAGTCCTGTATAAGATCAGCCAGCTTTTTGCCAGCATTATCATTATCAGGCCATATGATTAACTCTTTGCCATGAAACGGAGAGAAGTCATACTGCGGCGCAGTCTTCTTGGTTAGCGCACCAGCTCCGCCAATTGTACATGTTGCTGTGTAACCAGCATGATTAAGAGCATCAGCGCACTTCTCACCCTCAACCCATATGACACGCTCAGATGCCAAAATGTTCGGGATATTATACAATGGCCTGACATCAGGAAACCTAGAATATGGCGAACCCTCAATAAACGGACGGAACTCTTTCTTGGGCTTGCCCTTGGTATTGAGCATGGGATTGCCAGCAATGTCCTTGACGTTATACCGCCTGACAGAAACAAGCACCTCGCCATCAGCATTAGTGTATACATACTCCGCATCATACGGACTGTTTGCATTATACTGCGGCTTAATAGGATTTTCGACTGGGGCGTTATCACGAACAATTCTTGGACTGTCACCAAGATATTGCGAAAACATCTCCTTAATCTCTGACAACTTCATGCCACGAGATTCCATCAATATCTTGACAATGCCCCCGATACCGACACCACCATTGAAATCCTGACCACGCATGAAGTGACTAGAACTAGGATCAATGTCAATCTTCAACGATTGCCCCGGATCACCAAGTAATGATCCGATATAAAATGTTTTGCCATGAATGCGACCAGCAGGGAACGTGTCTTGCAGCACCCTGATTTGTTCGCTTTTCGGAACCCTAGTAGAAATCTCTTCAACTAAATTATGAGAAGAACCACTAGATGTAGTATTGCCAAACCTCACTACACTCATTATATTGTACCCCATCAAGCATTGTTTAAACTTTTAGGGTGGCTCATCAGGCCACCCTTTCCTTTTTATCCCAGCAAGTATCGCGGAACTCGCACCACTTGCACATAAAGAAATCATCATTCTGTGCGATACGCGGTAACATATCGTTACCCCGAGTCGCTTTAATTATATTAACTGCTTTATCACTTGTTGATTGAGCAAGCTCCTGATTAAACGGAATCAGCTCAATGTATATCTCACTTGTGTTTTTGTTTAACACCGTGAAGCAACATGGATTGTCTGTCAAATCCATGTAGGCTTGATACATAGCCACTTGTGCTGCGTACACTGGGTTGGCTAAAGACACACCTTTACGAACAAATTCATTGAACTTTCTATCGTTAGCTGACTTGCATTCCCAAAGCATCGGGTAGGGTATGTTAAGAGGACCTGACGTAATAACACCGTCAATATGCCCTCGAACCTCACCATCAGCTATAGCGAAACCAAATTGTTCGCCTCCTTTTTCTGTACGCAGATCAAACCCAGCATCACGGAAGTGCATGATCATCAAGTCCTCAATAGTGTGACCCAATGAAAATATTCTTAATGTCTTGGCTGGAAATCCTTTGCCCTCATCAACCTGCTGCCCCATGTATCTATACTGAATTTTTCTAGCGCATTCCTCACCCAAGGATGAAGCGCCAAGGTATTTGCGCCTTGGTTGCTTGTTCTCTTTTTCCTTTATGCCCCGATCCAGTTCTTGGATTATATACTCTGAAGTTTCAGAATGGGATGTCTTCGGGTTGGAGGCCGATTCTGCCGCCTCCATATTTGAAGTAAAGGTCTGTAAGGTATTCCCCAGAGAACTCATCGTCTAACCCTTCTATACTTTTTAATACAACAACTAACCCGATTGCGTCTTCCTGACTAAGATCACTTAATTTTCTATCCCAGCCAATATTGCCAAACGCTTGCCCTATCTTCTCTAATGCAGTGTCTCTCTTGACCAGTCCCATGAAGCCTTCTCCATTACATCTTCAAAACAAACTTTGTATACCAAAAGACCTTCAAAAAAATCTATTTCAGCAGAACCGCTCAACAGAGAGGTGTCGCTGTTGTCTTCAACAATTGCATCGAAAGCCCCCATGACCACATCTATGATCTCTTCTTTATCCCTTGGATCCTTAAAATTAACAAAGCAATTAACGTCAATTCTTGAGTGATCAGTAAAATTTACGATGAGTTTTATTTCCCCTCTGTTCATGCGCTTTCTCTCTCAACTACGTCATAAACCATCTTGTCTATGGTTCGTTTATTCCAAACGTAATTGAGCATACATGCCCCTTTATATTTAGTCCACCCGAAGTCAAAAGCACTTATTGTTGTGCCATGTAGATTCAGTGCATTACGTTGTTTATCTGTGATGCGTTCATCAAGCCAACGCTTAGTTTTCTTGGCACTATCACTATCCTCATTGATTCTCATGAAGTCATCAGCCGCTGCCATTGCCTGACGTTTTGTCCCCACGCTGATAAGCCTGACATCGCCCTTTTGTTTCTTAACCAGAGCAACCGAAAGACCATTAACATCAGCTACCATAGCAAAGCAGTTAAACCCTGCTGCGGACATACATGCGCCATTCCCGAACAAATCAATCCAGCGAAACGGAGATCGGTTCATTAAATCTACTTCAGTAAGTTCAAAATGTTCTAATTCTTCAGCATCAACAGAACCTTCAGAAGAAAACTCATGGTTGCAAATAGGGCATTGTTTTGCCGCTAACGGCACTGAAGAATCGCAGTTAGGACATATCTTGAATGGCCCCGCTTCTGAATCAACTTGACCGCCATCTAAATTAACTGGGTCATCTAATGATCCGTGAGTCAGTATTGACGTACCGAAGTCCAGTACCGTGCAGTCTGTTTTAACTACACCAGGATACTCTTCTGGATCTATTGTGCGTAAACCACGCCCAATCATCTGAACCATAGTGGACTTGTACGAACATGGACGAGTCAGGATTATGCAGGATACAGGTGGAGCATCAAAGCCCTCAGTCAATACTGCCACATTCACAACTACTTCAACGTCACCATGAGCCAGCTCATACAGTATATCTTCACGTTCATGTTTAGGAGTATCGCCAGTAACCATCTCTGCGTTAACACCAGCGATATGAAACTCCTCACACAAATCTGTTGCATGTTTTATTGTGGAGCAGAATGCAATGGTCTTACGTCCAATACATCTACGCTGCCATTCCTCAACCACCTTCACGTTAACAGCGCGGCGGTTCATGATTTTTTCAACTGCTTCCATATCAAAGTCAGCGATTGTTTTTCTGACCTCACGCAATTCATTTTGCACACCAACGTCAATAACGAATGTTTTTGGACGCACCAAGAAACCCTCATCAATCAATGTGGATATTTCAATTTGATGACTGCAATTGTTAAATACGTCCCTTAGACCAGCCTTATCGCCTCGATTGGGGGTTGCGGTAAAGCCAACGATCTTAACCCCCTCATTGGCCTCCCTAGCGGCGTTAATGATACGTTGATATGTGTCTGCTACCGTGTGGTGCGCCTCATCAACTACGATCAAATCAACCTTCGGCATTTGCTCTAGGTTTTTCTCACGAGATAGAGTCTGCACCATTGCGAATACAGTGTCTGCGCTCCAGTCTTTGCCAGACGCATTGACTTCACTTGTTGTAATGTCTTTATTCACACGATGAAATTTTGTGGAATTTTGTGAAACAAGTTCATCCCTGTGTTGCAGCACTAGAACTTGTTCGCCTTTTTTAAATCTCTTACCAATAAGAGCGGACAACATAATAGTCTTGCCAGCACCTGTTGGTGCTACAACTAATGTGTTGCCTTTATCGTCTAAGGCTGTGGAGGCGGCATCAACTGCCACCTCCTGATATTTGCGGAGTAACATGACTAGACAATCATGTACTTGTATTGAGATAAGTCTTTGTCATAAGACTTTTTGATCTTGTAGCCAGCCTTACGCAATTCGCTCATCTCTTGATACAAAGTGCTGCGCTTCTTAGTAAGCACACTTTCCAACTCTGACAGCGTATAAGATCTAGCCTGTAAAAGACCTCGCAAAGCGTCACAGTAATTTGGGATGGGGGGATTTGCGGCCCGAGTACCCCCCAAACTCGGACTAACGACCACATGGAGGGTTGCCGCTAGAATCTTTTTCAACCAGTTCATTGTCCAGCTCCTGGGTTACTTGCCCAAGGTGGAACCACTCCTGCTGTAGCAGTTTGCTGTGGCGCTGTCTGTGTTGCCACAGGCTGTTGCATAGGTGGCGCACTAGCTGGTGCTGACTGTGTTGCAGACCCAGCAATAAATCCATTCATGTCTGGTGTCAATACAACCTTGATTTTATTTTTATCAGCATAGCCATTAGTGCCTTTTTCAATACCAACTTTAAAACAGAACTCCATGCCATTAAGCTGATTAACACCTTGCAAGTTACGCTTCTGCTGTGACGCTTCAGATTGATCTTTTGGGTCAAGACCAAAAGCACTATCAATAATAGACTTCATTGTACGCAAGCCAATCTCTTTTGCGATTGGCATACCAGACGCACCCATCTTGGTACCATCTACAAAAATCCTATGCCAGATCTTACGCTTGTCGAAGTTACCACCAATAATGGTCAATTCAATAGGCAACCATTTTGCGTTGGTTTGTTGTGAAACTTCAAAGAATGAACCAGCACCATATTCTGGCAACTCAGTAGATCCGCCTTCCAACTTAATAAAAGCACGAACAACAGTTCCATCAGGAATTAGGTCAAACTCACGATTGTTATCGTCATCGGGGACGTTATTTAGATTAAGCATTGTTATTATCTCCTTCTGCAATGCTGACTTCAGCAGGATTAGTAAAAGCCATAGGACGCTCAACTTGAGGAACGCCACTAGACATTTTTTGCATTAGTTTACCCAAGTGTGGCTCTTCAATCATATCCAAGCGTCCACTACGGTCTTTAGCAGGGTATCCCCACTGGTTTATTGTATGACAAACAAAACCACGAAACTGCTGCCCTTCATCACTGTTCAGATGAGTCATCGTAATTACTTCATCAACAATTCCTGGCAATTCCCTGCCAGTCTTTGCACCTTCGATTTGTAGATCAAAAGTAGCCCTTCCATAATCGTCTGTCTTTTCATCAAGGATGCCGACAAAGATCACATTCTTTTCACGAATATGTTGCAACTGTGTTAGCCATGACATCATCTCACGACCTTGCATGCCATACACAGCTCTAGTGTCTAGCTTTCCAGTGCGGTCAGAGCGACACTCTGGCTGGTTCTGACCCCAAGAGAAGCACAACCGACCAGCGACTGTAATACTATCAATAAAGATCGTATCGTACTTCTCAAGTACAGGAGTTGGATCACCGTAAACCTGACACACAGATTGATAGTGAGCCATACTGTACACAGCGTCATCAGGCAAAGCTGGATTACCGCCACCCAAGAAACATGCAAAGTCACGACACTCAGGCCATGTCCGTGGACGAATAACATCCACAGGACAGCCCTCGATTGCGGCATCGCCAGCCTCAAGATCCATGAACAAAGTCTTAGCTTGATCAAGAGTCCTTACAAGACTGGTTTTGCCAATCCCGCTCTTACCGATAACCACGATCTTATGACCACGTTTCTCGGCAAGGCGTTCTTCTGCACTAATAATTTTAAGCATTCTCCACCTCCTTAATGTCTACAGAAATGCCTTGCAGAAATACGGTACGAGCCTCTGACAAAGCCGCCTTTACTTCTGGTGTAGCGTTTTGAAACTTAGCTTCAGCAATTGAATACTTTGCTGTTGCATAGTGTTGAGCATCCGAAGGATCCATCTGGTTAAGCAGAGTGGTCAGCAATTCCTGATCCCACTCAACACGCCTACGAATATCAATAGTGACCTTATGATCACCAGAGACAACTGTAGCCTGACCAAAATCCTTGCCCTTCTCAGCAAGCTTGATCCGTGCTTGATCCTCAAACATCTGTTGTAATGAATTATTAATAACCTTCAATTCACGATTGAGATCATTAATTTTGTTTTTGATATCTTCGCGGCGGTCGTGCAGCAAAGTCAGGTCGTTATAAATAGGTGTTGCACCCATCTTAAGTCTCCATGTTCTGTTAGTACGTTAGTTAGTATTTATAGAAGTAAGAACTTGAGAAGTATTTGTCAACGCCTTTTTTTAGAAATAATTACATCAATGCCCAGTATTGCTTTCATCATCTTCTTTTTTAGCTTGAACTCTGCGGTTTCTACGCCTTTGGCATCCTCAACAATTTCTTTCTCAAACCCATCTTCATCAATTAATTTGTATCGAAAGTCTGCAATGTAAGCACAAATCTTCTGATCATTTATCACAAGGTCATATCTGACTTGACGCTCCAGATCCTTCACAACTCCAGCTCTCTGCATGGCTGATAACTCGCCCCAACGCTCCGCTTCCCACATGGAATCAAAGGTGTATCCCATGAATTTTGTTTTTCTAGCACCGAATTTGTTTGACTTGCGTTTATAGTTATACATGTTAGTATATGGCTCTTTATGGTTATAACTGGGAGCAGTATAATGCCAGATACAAGTCAATACAAGTCAGTTGCAGTGGATATTTCCACTTACAATAAATTAAAAAAACTTAGTCTTGATGAGCATAGAAATATTCGTCAACAGATAAGCAAGTTAACTGCTGACGAGTATTCAAATAGATATGGGGATATGGTTAGCAACTCAGGCATAGGATCTGCGCCTAAGAGTTAGAACATGTTTCGCCTTGGCAGCACTCGTTTATGACCATGTGACAAACAGAGCATTGTAAATGACCATGAACATCTACTGGTGGTAGTGAGCAGAGACAACGAGGGCATTGATTATTGTCCAATGCCTGCTTTATTGGCCCGTCTTCTTGTTTACGCATCTTCAGCTAATGCTCTCATTCTGTCCACCAAGCGCCTTGCACGGTTTGTAACCTGGGTGTACCAACGAGAGTCAACCATTTCATCGGCTGCGGCGTTCCAATCACGGGCATCGACTCCAGCCTTCATGCCTTTGAACTTGGTGAGTCTGGGTCTACCCATGTTGAACATCATGTTTGCAATGATATGCTGGCACTCTTCGGGCAGGTCATCAAAGTCCGGGTACAATACTTTGCACTCATCAATAGTTACCATCATATCAAGAGCAAATAACTGCTTTACACGCTCTTGCTCCACGACTGTGCCAACAGGCTTACTGTGTTCTTCGTCAGACTCAGTTATGAGATGACCAATTCCACAAGTAGGAAGACCGAGATGATCCAGATATATCTCATATTTACATCCTTCATCTTCAGCGATTTCTTCGCGTAATTTATCTTTGTTCATTTATGGATTTCCTAACAGACCCGCCGTTGATCCTCGTATGCCCAGAGCTTGAGCTACACCAGGATTCGCGGCTGCTTGCTGTTGAATTGTACTGGTTCCTGCTGGAGCTGTGGGTTGTGTTACGTTTACTGATCCAAGACCAGATGCTGCGTTTGGTTGAGTCATCTGCCCTTGTATTGCGGACAATTGTTCGCCTATGCCAGAAGTATCAACGAGAGATGAGATCTGTCTTTCGGCCTCACGAGCGCCCTCTTGTATAACTTGTGGAGGAGTCTGAATAGAGGCGTTTGTGAAAGCTTGAGACATGAGCCTACCCAAAGTTCTAGCTCTCTCTTCTGGGTTTTCACCTTTAATCTGCTTTTTATACTGTTTTAAAATATCATCGTAATATCCGCCAGATGAAAACACTCTTCCAACGAGAGACAATTTTAACAACTTATCTATATTTTGAAGAGGGCTTGCCGCAATGTTAGCTGCAACCAAGTCACCACCTTTTGTAGTTCTAGCATTAAACTCTAATATCTTTGCAAAAGACACCATGTCATCAGCCATGCCCTCATCAAAGATAGCTTTTAATTTTCCGCTTTCATCTGCATCTAATATACGTTTAGCAAAATCACCAAGAGCTTTTCCGTCAGTGGTTAGACCATCACCAAAATCTTCAATCAACCTTTCCATATAGTTGCCGCGTATCTTATCTAACGCGGCTTTATCACCCTCAAAACTTTTAACTATTTTACTAATGTCTGCTGCACTGGTTGATCTATGAGCTATCAGATCTGCGGCTTCAATAGAGTTTAACCTACCAGACGCAAGCTTTTGGAAAGCAGCGCTTTTGTCTGCTTGAAATATTTGTTTCTGTGCGTTAACCAAACCTTGCATCATGCCAACAATATTTTGATCACCGCCCTCTTGTAATATTTCACCAACAACTCTTTGATCCATTTTGGACAAAGATGTTCTTTCAATTTGATTAGCTAGTTGCCTTATCTTTGCTGCATCAGCACCAAACAATGTGTCAGCCGTGCGTCCAAGATCTCTGACTGATTTAGCAAAGGCCGCACCCTTAAACTTGTCTGGAGTGTAATTGTCTAATGAACTGATCCCTGATCTGTCCAAAGAGTCTCGTAACCACTGACCAGCTAGATTTTGTCTAAATTGTTCAGCCGCTGCGTCTGCTTCTCTGCCAGTCCCACCAGCCGCAAATCTAACGGCTTTTAGAGTTCTAGCAAGGACTTGAGGTTTATCATTTCTGATAATCTTATCCATACGAACGTCATCAACACCAACTCTTTGACCGTCCGCTGTTTTTTGTCTCAGTCTTTTTATAACACCCGCCGACTCTAATTGATCAAATACATCTGCTCCACGTTTGTATTGACCACGCGCTATATCTAGTCTTTCTGAAGCACGGCGTAAAATGTCTGCGCTGTCTGGTGTAAGAGTTTTGCCAGATGTCGCAACAATGTTGTCAATGTTGCCAACAGTTAATTTAGAATCTAGGTCATCAATCATCCTAGATATGTGTTTAGCCTCTGTGCCTTGCGCTCTCATTAAAATATCATTGAGAGTTTTTCGAGTCTTATATATTTGTTCAAAAGATTCTGAACTGCCCAATGTGTTGACTGCTTTGATTGCAGAATCAAGCTCTTTCATAGTGCCGCCAGCTATGCCTGAAGCTTCTATTCTTTTCGCTTCTTTCGCCAAATTTTTAATAGTATCTACAGGGATAATTTGATTTGTACCAGCAGCGCTTTCTAAAGCCTCATCAATTGGTCTGAACAATGATGTCATTTGATCATCAAAAGCTTTTTGTGCGCCAGCTAATATTCTAAATGTTTCATCTTCAATATTTAAATTCTTTTCAGCCGCCGCACCAATGTCCTGCGCTAAATCATCAAGAGTTTTAAGCACAGCTTGTTGTGCCTCTCTCTCAGCTTGTTTCAGCCCAGCAGCCTCTTTACCTGTGGCGTTTAGCACAATCTCACCAACCTCTTCATCAGAGGCAGCGCCAACTCTTGCCCTTAAATCCGCAATTTTGGTCTGTAATATTTCGTTGTTTTGCTTTAAACGCTTTGATGTTCCAAACGTCTTTTCAGCTATCGCCTGTTGTCTGGCGATAAGGGCTGGCGCTCTAATAGCACCCAAGCTTGGAACAATACCTGCTTCAAGAGATTCGCCAACAGTTTTAAGCTCCTCATCAGAAAGCCCTTTACCAGGCTTTACAGTGCCTTTTACGCCCCTTATACCAGCGCCAAGTACGCCAAAGGTAGCATCAGCTAAGAAGCCTATTGTTGCTTCTGTAGCAACGTCTTTTAACACTTCTTCATCTGTCTGTGTTTGTGTTCCGCGAACAGCTTCAAACACTTCTTCAACGGCTTGACCTCCACCAGCACCAAATCCAGCACCTAACGCTGCACCAAGAATCGGAATAGGTATAAGTGCCTGACCAGTTATGGCACCGCCGATAGCACCAATGACCTCTGGAGCTATGCCAGCCAAGTCAGAGAGATCATTCATGCTGAAGCCTTCTTCATCAATTAAAGTCAGCTTTTCTGCATCAACTCCGAGTTTTGCTGCTCCTGCTGGGGTTACGGCTAAACGACCTCGATTGTCACGAGCAAAGTCAGTCTGATCCAGTCCATACCTTCTCAACACGGCAACTTGATCATCGTCTGTTTCTGCTAAAGACAGCTCTGCGCGGAATCCAGCCCTCTGGATGCCAGACTTTGTGTCCACATCTTCTGATGAAAAGCCTTTGAACCCAGTTGCTTTTTGACTTACCTGTATAGAGTCTAAAGGATTTCCTGTTCTAAGATCAGTAATCCCAGAATAATCTTCTTGTGGAGATAAAGCTGCTAATACTGAACTAACATCATCAGGATTAGAGTCTAAAGCTTTTCTTGCTGCAAGTTCTGTTCTTGCATCAAGATTCCCAGACCCAAGAGCTTTTCTTATCTGCAACTCTTCAAAGTCTTGCATTAGGTGCTACCTTGTCTTTTACGGAGAGCTGCTAATTCTTCTTTTTCATCTTCAGTTAATGCCTGATTCGCTGTGGTTTGAGTTCTTGGCGCTAAGTTAGCTATATCATAATCAGTCATGCCTTGTAGATTATCATAAGCCTGTTTAACATTCGCTCTACCTAAACCAATAATGTCTTCGTGTATTCTTCTTATTTTATCTGTCAATTGTTCTGGTGATGTTACAGCGCTTAACCCACCGACAATTTGTTCAACACGCGCTCTATCTGCATCAGATATGGTCTTGCCAGCTTCTTGAAGAATTGCCGGAGCATACTGTGCTTGAATGCGATCAAATATAAGAGATATTTTCTGACTTTTGGTAAGCTCACCTAGCTCTCCAGCATTAATACCAATTGATCTACCAAAGGAAATTAAACCATCTTTAGTTTGATCAAAAATAGTAACAGCTCCTCCACTTGAAGTTAATCCTTTAGAATTGATAGTTTCAACCAACTCAGTAATTTGATTTTCTGCTCTATTTAAATTATTGTTCATTCTATTTATTTCGCCTAAAGATCTTTTAGCTGCATCTTGCGGCACATAACTAACCCCTGTTTTAGCACCTTTATAATTAGGGCTTTCATAAAACACAGGAACTTTTAAAAGATCTTTTGCTCCTGCTAACAACGGAATCATTTCAGGCTTATCTCTATATTTATCGCCTAACTCTGTGCCTTTCATGGCCTCCTTATAAATAGAACTAAATTGTGCGCCGGGTATAACTTCAAATTTATCAGTGAATGCTTTGTCTGTCACCATAGCATTTAATTCAAGGGGATTAAGATACTCTGATTCAGCTTTGTCAAGATTAGAGGCAAATCCTTTACCGTCTTTTGGAAGCACAAAGTATTGTTGTCTGTTAAGCATTTTTGCTTCGTCTTTATCTTTGCGACTAATAGCAAACTCAGCCGCTTTAATTCTAGTTGTTTTGGCTTCTTTACGAGCCGCAGCTAATGCTGGCATAGCCTTTTCACCAGCCGCACCAACTTCGGAAAGCATCTGACCTACGTTAAATCCTTTACCAGCCTTGTTCTGCATGAGAGCCAAGCCAAACGCCATCAAAGCCTGACTGTTATCTGGCTGACCAGAAACATCCAAACCAGTTAAGTCTGCAAATTCTTTCATGTAATCATCATAATCTTTAGGCTTTGCGTCTGGTTTGACCTGTTTTAACACATCGTCAATAGCTTCTACCGTAGATTGTTTGATTGCTGTATCTGCGCCCTCTACGCTTGGTGAAGCAGTGCCTTCTTGCATGCCTTGCGCTAAAGCTCTTTTTCTTTCTTCTTCGCGGAATGCTTCTGCATCTTGACCAGATGCCGCAGCTAAAGCCTGTGTTATTTCATCTTGATCTGCTGGCACACCACCAACAAAATCAGGAGCACCCATACCAGGTTCTCTTATATCACCAAAGATGCCTGTCTCATCTGTTATGTTTTGAGCATCTCTAATCTGACTTCTAATAGCCGCATCTTGATCCACATCAGTTGGAGTCTGTTGATAGCTAGGTCCGCCAACTATGCTGGTGGGATCTGCAATGCTCATAGCTGGTTGAAGAGATCCACCAACAAAATCAGGAACACCCTCTCCCGGCTTTCTGGGGTCATCTGCAAGCTGTTGCATTCTGCGCATATATGCTGATTCTGATTCAGTGCCTAAACCTCTGCCAAGAGCAAAAGGCACTTCTGAAACAGTCTCAGCAGTTCTTCTAATTCCTTCTAATCCAGCCAATCCTATGTTGCCTAATCCTTGAAGAAGTTCTCCACCAACTGTGTCTCTGTCACCTCTCAATGGAGATAATGGAGGTATGCCTAAATTACTGCTCCTACCCATTATGGCATCTCCTAAAGGAGACAGTGCATCTGATATTCCTCCTGATCTTAATCCAAGAGCCATAACCTTGTCTAAAGTTGTAGGGGGAGGCATGAAGTCAGCTACTGTGCCAAGAACATTCCCATCTTTGTCTATTACTTGGCTTTGTGGAGTAGTGCCTTTTAACGGAGACATTCCCGTTTGCCTTGTCTGATAATCATCAGTAAAGAAATCGTCAGTCGTGCCTACTCTGACTGCACCAATTGGTGAACCTGTTGCTGGAGTTATCGCCATCTACGCTCTCCTATGCGCTTGTGCTGGGGCTAATGCCCTGAAGCGCACTGTAGGCTCCAATGCCAGCCAAGAACGGATTAGTTGACGGTGTAGTCGCGGATTTAAATGTAGATGACAAACCAGAACTAGGTATTCCTTTAAGCAATGATTGACCTATTTCCAAACGAGTAAACGGCTCTTGAGATGCTTGTAACTGATTTTGTCGTTGCGCTTCTAATTGTTGTTGTTGGAAAGTTCTGCCAGTTTCACCAAGACCAGACAACATGCCAAGATCTGCTCGACCCAGTTCTGATTGGACTCGACCAATATCTGCTGTGGTGCCTGCTAGTTGTCCGTATGCCTGACCTATGCCGCCCATAAGCTGCGCCGCTTGCTGTGACTGCTTTATGGCATCAGAGTACCCCTGACGTTGCGCTTCGCCAACAGCGGCTAATCTACGCCCCTCTGCCTCGGCATCCTGTATGCCCTGTCTTGAACCGCCAAAAGCACCTTTGCTTACAGCTTGAGCATCACGTTGCTGCTTACCAATTTGTGCCTGCCTGTTGATTTCATCAATCACACTAGACTGGTATGGATTCATGTATGTTTGAACTGCGGCGGCTGGATCCGCTAAAAGACCAAGACCACCGCCTAACGCCGCTTGACCGCCTAAAGTCTGCCCAGAAGCGCCCATTACAAACGGAGCATAAGAGCCAACCATTCCAGGAGCCATAGCAAAGGCTTGTTGCTGTAAAGGATCAAGTCCCGCTACTTGTTGTTGCGGTAAGTTAAGAGGCGTATCTAAAAGGCCAGGGGCTGTTTGAGTTGCACCACTAAACTCGCCAAAAGCTGTGCCAAGTAATCTTTTTTCAAGTCCTTCAAGAAAAGGCGCAAGACGTTGTATTTGCTCTACTGTTTGTGTAGACATTACGCCATCCCCTCAAATTTATCCATCATACTGTACATTCTGTTAAGACCTTGATTTAAATCACCACCACCAGCTCCCTTAACAGCATCACGAGTCATTACAAATTCACCAGCAGTCAACAACGCTGGCACATCATCTTTTGTGCCAGAACCTTCATACGGAGCAATAGGCCCATCGCGTCTGGGCGGATTGTCTGGGTAACTTTGTGACATACCACCTTGGTTAAGATGCTGCACAATGCCGCCTTGATTGTAATTTATACCACCAAGTTGACCTCCAGGACCGCCAGCACCATATGGACGACGCTCAAAAGAACCTTGACTATCTTCGTCCTCATCTTCATCGCCAGCAAGTAACTGTGCAATTAATCCAGCGGCTATGCCCTCACCCATATTGGTGTTCAAAGCCTTAAATAACAAATTGCCTTCAGCAGTGTCACCAGCGACTCCGAGACTTTTCAATAATTCTCCTGACATGGTATTCGCTTTGGCAGTCACAGGATTTACAGCACTGCCACCAGTAGCGGCTGTCTGTGCAACATTTGAAGCTGCTGAACCAGCAGTAGTTGGAAATCCAGGACGACTTTGTGGCCCTGCACCAAATATGCCAGTTGGAGCGCCACCAGCAGGTGTCCCAGCCGCGCTAAAGGCTTGACTGCCGTATCCACCAAGACCGCCAAGCAATGCAGACTTCAGAGCGTCTTTAGGCTTTTGGCCTGTGAGCAATCCAAGACCGCCACTCACTAAGGCTCCAGATATAGCAGGATTAGCAAATATACTACCAGCGCCAGCTAAACCACCAGCCGCAGGCCCTAGAAATGCGCCAGCCGCTACGGGTATTGCCGCTTTTACTAGATCATCAAGGAAGCCCATAATTCAATCCTTTGAGTCAGAACAATTGTTCGTGTTTTAAACATTATCATTATTAAGCGTTATTCACAAGCATTTGGTCATTAAGAAACAGATACCGTTACAGTCCCCACTGATCCAGTGCCTTCTATTGATCCACTAAATATCTCTGTTTTGCCAACCACTTTTAAAAATCCACCATCAGCAATGTATATATCCCCTTGCTGAAGAAGGTTATTGTTGCCATTTGCAGGAACTTCTTGAAAGTTTAGCTGCGGGTTTTGTAATTGATTTATAACAACTTCCAATGCTCTGACTAAATCAACTAAGTATTCAACGTCTACTTCTTCTTGAGGAGTAGGCAGCCGTGGAAATGCAGCTACGTTGCCAGCCATTAGCGTCTTCCATCCTGTCTAAGATCAACCCTTGGATTCCCCAACCTCCATCTCACGCCTCCAGTATTACAGTCAATCTTAATAGCAAAAGCTCTGCCACGAACTCTTATGTCTGCTTTACTTGTGTATTGTTCAAAAGGCACGGTTGTAGATGTGGATGATCTAGTTATTGTTTCAGCGTCAGATTGCAAAAAGTTAGATCCAGGATACTCATTAGCTTTTACAGTCAAATCAACTTTTGGAGCTGTAGACGTAGATCCATTAAAAGTAAAATCAGGTATAATTCTTCTTATTGAAGCAAACCTGTCTCCATCACCAAGATCAATGGCGCTAGACTCTATTGAAGAGGCCATAACAGATCCATCATCAGTATATCCTGACTCATGATTGTAGAGATAATTGTCTGCTGCAGCGATAGGGAAAGTGCGAATGCCTCTGTCTAAAAAAGCTGTTCTTGATAAATTACCGTAATACCAGACTTTTTCAGCGTAGTTGTAAATTACATAACGGTCATTTTCACCTGTGCCACCATTCGCTAAAGAGTTTGTGTTAGACGTATAAAACCAAATTATCTCACTAAATTCTGATATGACAGAAGCATATGTTTTATCTGCTTGATCATAATCAAAGTCAAAGAAAACTCTCTCTTTAACAGTGCATGGGATTTGTTGTGTTTTGCCTGTGTAGACATAAAAGTTTTGCCTACCCATCCAGAAAATAGCATCATCAACGGCAACTGCCGCATTAGGCCCCATAATTGTTATATTGGTTGATAGAGGTGATATTCCAAAAGTAAATGGAGGGCCTATAAAACGCATTGAATGCAAAGAGCTGTCAGTAAATATAATTATTTCACGTTTAGTCTCTATGGCTCGAACAAACTCTGAACCAGTACCAATCCTTAAATCACCCGCTGTATTAGTAGATTTTGGCCTCCAGTCTACTGGAGACTCTTGAGAGGAAAAGCGTATCAACAAAGGATCTTGTTCATTTACGTCTATTATGTCTGCACCAAAAGCAATCACATGTCGATTATTGTCAGAAACCATTACCTGTTTAGCTATTGTAGGAACTCCGTCAGCCCCTCCTAAACTCGTTAAATTTACCGCTCTTGCAGTAAGACCATCACTCTTGTCCCAGTAAAATATGCCTGCATCACGAGGGTTTATTAACAGATCTTCACCAAAATTATCGTGACTCCAGATTCGTAACTGTGTTGCTACAGTCTGTGTCGCAGCAGACC
>UEXM01000207.1_pt1 | contig 41833 bp, 51 predicted proteins | sample 1796661 | NCBI WGS metagenome assembly UEXM01 (sample SAMEA4772469, study PRJEB27181) | metagenome | reverse complement strand
TCGTCTTCTGTTGCAGGTGAACCTAGCGCTGTGTTTATAGCATCGCTAACATCTTCTGTGCTTAACCCTTCAGGTATATCTGCTATCGCAGTGGTTATAGCTTCGCTAACATCTTCTGTGGTTAACCCTTCAGGTAAGTCGTCTATTACCTTGTATACACCTGTAGCTTCGACAGGATTACCGTCTTCATCTACTGTTGCAGGTGAACCCAGTGCATCACTTACGATTTTATCTACGTCTGTTGTAGACAAGTTGTTCATATCTTCTAACGCGTCAGATATTGCAGAGTTAACATCTTCTGTGCTTAAGCCTTCAGGTAAATCGTCTATTACCTTGTATATACCTGTAGCAGGATCGTCTTCTGTTGCAGGTGAACCTAGCGCTGTGTTTATAGCATCGCTAACATCTTCTGTGCTTAACCCTTCAGGTATATCTGCTATCGCAGTGGTTATAGCTTCGCTAACATCTTCTGTGGTTAACCCTTCAGGTAAGTCGTCTATTACCTTGTATACACCTGTAGCTTCGACAGGATTACCGTCTTCATCTACTGTTGCAGGTGAACCCAGTGCATCACTTACAATTTTATCTACGTCTGTTGTAGACAAGTTGTTCATATCTTCTAACGCGTCAGATATTGCAGAGTTAACATCTTCTGTGCTTAACCCTTCAGGTAAATCGTCTATTACCTTGTATATACCTGTAGCTTCGACAGGATTACCGTCTTCATCTACTGTTGCAGGTGAACCTAGCGCTGTGTTTATAGCATCGCTAACATCTTCTGTGCTCACACCCGCAGGTAATTCGGATATAGCCGTGGTTATAGCGTTGCTAACATCTTCTGTACTCACACCTGCGGGTATACTCGCTATGGCGCTATCTACAATTTCTTTAACTGCTTCAGTAGACGCAGCATTTAAATCTAAATTGCTTATTGCGTCAACTATGTCCCCTTGTGTTGCGGGGGCGGTACGCAAAGCATCTATTAATGACGCAAGGCTGGAAGTTTCGTCATCGACTTTCCCTACGGAATTGGCAACCTGTTCGTCTGTAAGGGTTAACCCCGCATCAGCAGCCGCGGCACGTATTTCGTCTGCATCTAGAAACTTTGGGTCTATGTACGCTGCAACCGCTGTTGCTACATTAGACTCCGCGCTCTTGGATACAAACGACTCTATTTCTGCTTGGGTGGGTTGATAGTCTGGATTCTGGTCAGCAAATATTTTCTCTGCTTCTTTAGTGCTTACATATAACGTGTCATATGTAGAGTTTAACACGTTGTTCAAAACTGTGGTGTCTGTAACACCTAAATCAGTTAGCACTTGAGAGGCCATTTCTGGCGTTGCAGCATTTTTTACCGCGTCTCGAACATTAGGATTTGTTCGCAATAGCGTGTCTGCTACAGCATTACCAGAATACAACGTCGCCGCAACGCCCGTACCCGAAGCAACCCCCATAAATCCAGTTTCCCAAACAGACCCCGCCACATCGTATTCAGGATCAATCTGTGAATTTACAGTCGCGGTATACAGTTGCGGTAGCGCTTCTTCTACAAACTCAGTGCTACCTTCTTTTATTACAACTTTTGACCCGTCGTTAACTCGTTTAACCAGTATGTCTAAAGAGTCACCTGCAAATTCGCTAGCGTTATCCCCAAGAATGTTTTTTGCTAGCGCCTGTCCTCCGATCCCTGCGGTAGCTAACGTAGTAAGCGTTGCAATCATACCCGCATTTGTGGCTGTTTCCATAGCTAGATCAGTGGCTTCTTGTTCTGTAAACCGTTGTGATCCATCGTCGTTTACCGCAGCCATAGCGGTAGCAAAAGTTTCATCAAACGATGCAGCCGCGGTGCCCCCAAAGGCTTCTCCTGCGTCAAGAACTAGCGCGGTCCCCACTGCGGCACGCGTAGCTATTCGTTTAGCATAGGCTTCTCCGCCGTTTATCAATGCTGCTTTGGCTACGTTAGCTGTACCACCTGATGCCAAAAATATTGGGACTTCTTGAAGTATTTCACTGCCCACATTTTCAGCAAGAAATTGCACGGGGTGCTCAGTAAGGTTCCCCCATATTGCCTGTGCTTTTAAATAACCTTTGTCTGCTAGGGTAGGTTCTTTGCCGGGGTTGTTAGCTCGCCACTCTGCATCGTAGTTTTGTGACCGCGCTTGCATATCAGCCGCGCCTGCCTTCCACTCGTCGGTCCGTAAATCTCCGCTAAGTTTAACCATGTCTTTTGCGACTGATAGCACCGCGTTGTTTTCTACATCTACATCTAAAGCCAATCCACCTAGAAACGCCGCTGCGGTTAGTAATTCTCCACTAGCCCCCGTCACTACGCTTGCGGCGTTCGTAAATGCTTTCTGTTGGTCTTCAGGCGTTTCTTTTTTGTACACTTCATACAAACGACTAAAGGCTTTGTGGAAAGGACTACCAACTTGCTCATCCAGTTGCGCACCTTGCTCTGCTGTAAGGTCTAACACAGTCTGCATCCACGCTGCACCGTTCGGTGGGGGTAGTAAACTTGTTTTAATTTCAGACCCTACGGTAGTGCCGTAAAGACCTTCAAGGTACTCTGGCGACAACAATGACTTTGGGTTTCTGTTTGTTACTAACAAGGATAATGTAGCGCTGTTTTCCATTATAACTATTGCGTCTAAAGTGCCAGTTAGAAGGTCTACCGTACCGTCATTATTTGCAACTGTGACAACGCCATCACCATCGGCCACAACAGTGTCAACTAAAGTCCATGTAGGTTGGCCGTTTTTATTAGTGATTACTGCCTCACCCGAAAGCAAGTCTTCTGCGGTAACCCCATCGTCAAAAGGTATTCTGTTATCCTGCGCAGACGCAAAACCATCAGTCTGTGCTTCTGCATTTTGAAGCAACGCCGCACCTATTCCCGGGATATCACCACTGTAACTCATACCTGATGATAATAACTCTGCAAATTTGGCTTGCGCGGCTGGACCTGCGTATTCAAGTTCATCTACCGATATGTTATTATTTTCTAGCGCGTAAAGTAAGTTTGCTTCGCTCATCCCCTCCGTGGCTATGACACTACCGTCAGTAGTTTGTATGTACTCGCCGTTTAAAAAAGGTTGGTAATCATCATCACCAATGTCAAAACCAGACGCTTCTATAAAGGCTTTAAATTCAGGAGTTGCATCTGAAGTATCATTTCGCAGCAAGTTAAACAGGTTGTTAGAAAACTCCTGCGTTCCTGCTATAGGAGCATCTCCCGGCTGCGGCACAATATCCGCAAATGTTTGCAGTTCGTTGTTCGCGTAGTTCAGCAATGTGCCAATCTGATCTTTACTTAGACTGTAAATATCTATGCCTTGATCTGCGAGAGCCTTGGTTACCGCGGAAAATCTTGCTGTGTCTAACGCGCTACGAATAGAGCTTTCTGTAGTGGGTCTATTGGTAAAGTTTTGCAGTGCGTTTTCATACACCTCATCAGGAGATAAACCATAAAAATTTCCATACTCATCTACTGCTAGATCAGGTATTAAAGATGTTGCGGCTAGTTTAATTGCCTCCTGTTTCATGGGGACTAGCGCGGCGTCTAGGTCTTCAAAATCACTTAAAATGTATTGATATGTGTCTTGATAATCTTTGTTAGCGGCGTCAACCGCGGCGTTAGCAGCAGCAATAGGGCCATCCGCCGTTAGCCCAGCGTCGATTTGATTTTTTAACGCGGGCGCTTCTGCGTTTATTCGCGCAGCTTGGGCATTTAAATCCTGTGTTGCGGTATTGAGCGCGTCTAAAGTGGCTTGAGTGGGGTTGGCTTCGTGCTCCGCAAGCCTCTGATCTCGTACGTAGGCAAACGTATCATAAGTGTCCCATAGTACATTGTACTCAGCGACCCGCGCATTATGCGCAGCTACTACATTTTTTTGTTCTTCTACAGCCTCATTTATTGCTGTAGCTTTTTCAATTGTAGTAGCGGTATTACCAGTAAAATCGTCTAACGCAGAGTTAATTGGATCGGTAATAAAGTCGTACATCGTATCATACGCGGACTTACCTAAACCATCTTTACCAAAAAATGTTTCTCCTGCTAGTTCAGGGTTACCCTGTTTAGCTACATCGAACGCTGCAACAGTAGCATCGGTTATAACTTTTATTTGCGCATCAGTTAAATTTTCTTTTGCGGACGCTTCAACGCTGTCCACAAACTCCTGCATGTACTCAACTACAGGGGTATATTTGTCTACAATACTTTGAACAAACGCGGTATCAGTTACATATTTTTCTAGGAACTCAGAACTACCAATATCAGAAAGTATGTCTCCTGCACCTGCGTATAACATGGCGCTAGACACGTCTTGCCCTAGCAATTCTGCAGATATCCCCGCACTGACCGCGTTTTTAATGCCTGCAGACACCCCGTCTAGTTCAACGTTGCCTAGTTCGTTTAGCTCGTACCCAACGTTACCCATAATTTTATTTGTGGCGGCATCCACCCCCGCCTGCGTGCCAGATACTGCAGCGGCAGTTAAAAACGCGTTGCCCGCCTGCTCTAGGTCACCTGTTGCTACGTACGTCCTTGCGGCACCTTCTGCCCCTGCGGTTAACGCCGTGGCTACTGTAGAAGCTAACTTAGGGTTAGCAAATACCGCTGCGGTTCCTGCCTCTATGGATGGGCCTACATAGTTACCGACTGTCCCGCCTACATAAGTACCTGCACCGCTGATAACCGCGGCTTTTACCGCGTCCTCTAAACTTTCTCCATCAACTAACGCTTGTGTCCCTGCGCCAGCCCCTGTTATCAACGCGCCTTGCATTAATGTAAGACTGCCACCTGCGGTCATAACTGCAGCGGTAACGGTAGCAATTGCCTCAATGGGATTATCTAACGCATACTCTACAACGTTTTCTACACCATCAACTACAGGCTGAACAACTTCATCCATAACCCATTCAACAGCATCTTCAACAACGTCAGCAATATTACCTGTAACGTCTTCAACAAAATCTACTGCAGTGTCAACTACGTCTTCAACGGCTTCTATAACAAAAGACATACTACACCACCTCTGTTAAGGGTATTTTGCCTAGCATAACAAACCCTTGAGTCTTCCCTGAAGCAGTTCGCCCTGCCGCTACTTTAGTGTCCGCCCTGTCTGCGTATCGTTTCCACGCACGAAAAGCGCTGTCATAAATGTTACCATCGTATTGCGTTCTGTAATGCGTTACACCCAAATCCTGCAAATGTGTAAAGTATTTTAACCCTGCAACAATGAAGTTTTGCGCCGTATCTACTGTTAAACCACGACCCCACATTTGGTGTTTGTTTTTTCCTGTACCACGATGCCCTATAAACACTGTATTTCCATATTGCACTATATCTGTATTGGGCATGGAAAACTCTTTAATTAACGCTGCCCCAAACGCGGCGGGAGGAAGATTAGTGGTGTTATAGCTACCTGAAAATTCCATGACGACTTGCGCAGGCTCAAGCTGCGTAGTTTTGCTATCAATTACAGTCGCCACCCTACACCTCCGTAGAAAAAATTGCGGCTGAATAGATGTTACCCATGCCAGCGGCTAGACTAAGAAATGGCCCTTTAGGGGCTGGCGCATCATAGGATAAGAACACATTATCGTCTTCGGTCCTATTGAGGATTTTTGGTACTATACCGCACTTAAGGTCATTTAGCAACAACCCTGTCTCTAATAACCCGCTAGCGCCCATAGTATGTCCTATGCGTGGTTTGTACGATGTAGCAACAAATTCTCTCAAACTACGTTGCAGCGCCGCTTTTTCTGCTTTGTTGTTAACTTCTGTACCTGTTCCGTGGGTCTTAACAACTTGCACAAGAGACGGAGGCGTACAAGAAATATGCAGTGCGCCTTCTATAGCTTTAGAATAACCTTCACCATCAGATCGTTGCCCAAGAGGGTTTGTGTTATCTTCCGCGGACGTGTACGCACCTAAAAACGCGCCTTTCGGTTCATGTCCTACCGCGTGTTCTTTTTCAAATATACATAGCGTTGCACCTTGCCCTAGAAAGAACCCTTGGTTAACTGTGTCGAACGCAGATGGTTTTACGCGGTCTTCATCTTTGTACTGCAGGCTCGCACCTGCTTCACCAAAAAACTCTAAGGTTAGGTTGTTGACTGCATCTTCGCCACTAAGCACAATAACGCGATCAAACCCAAAATTGTTCATAAGGTTTTGTACGTCCATCATTACCTTTAAGCTGGACGCGCACGCGCTAGCGTCCGTAGATACGTGGTCGTGTACATGAAACATGCTAGCCACACGCCCTGCGTATATGTTTGTTAGTACAATAAAAGGTAATTTTACTTTATAGTGAAGTTCCGTAGTGTCGTCTTTATCATAACGCCCGTTGTTGCCCATCCATCCTTGATTGCCCGCAGCAAAAATAAACCCAGTCTTGCCTGTTACAGGGTTGTCTAACACGTACTGTATAGCTTCGTCGGTAATCACCGTATCTAATAGCGTATGTGGGGGATATTTTAACCCAGATTTAGCTCGTTTAAAGGTTTCGGGGATTATATACGCATGTTGTGGGTACGGCACATCGTCAACCAGTGTAGGAGTTTCGGCGTAATTACTGTATATTTTAGTTAAATATATCACGCCACAACCTCCATGGCTGCTTCTACTGTATCAAAATCACGGCTTTTGTTTTCCCACATGTAATCTCGTACATGGCGTAATGATTCTGTAGGCACATTAAAGTCTTCTGTTTCTGGTATTCCGTATATTTCAAACAACAAAACAAATGTAAGTGTTACATCTAAACTGTCTAGCCCAATATCTTCTTCTGCTAGAGTAACATCTAAGGATGTAGGTTTAGTATACTTGTCTAATCGTGGTTTGTGGTCACGCACGCACGCATCAAATAATTCAATAAAGTCCATTTTCGCACCTCGCTGTTAAGGGTGCGGTTATTATACATTGCTTACAAAGGATATGTCTATAGACGCAGACGGGATGCCGGGATGTGGAGAGGTGGCTGCTTCTGTGTGCAAATTTAACTGGGTGTCCCCTGTTGCCCAATAGACTTCTACGTAGTCGTTTGCAGCTAACGCAGTAGTAAAACCCCAGTGTATAACGTAATCGTCGTTACCTTTTACGTCAAACATATGACCAGAATATGCTACAGCGCTACCGTTCTTTTGTTCCCAAACAGTTACAGGTGTTTCGCTTGAGTTGTTGTGTTCTAACTGCAGTGTAACATCAAACTTGTATACACCTGCGTTTTGTACATTTATCCGACTATTGTTAGATAGCGTAACGGCGCTGTTGTACGCAGTGTTATTAAAGGTAACCGCATACCCTGTGTTAATAGACCCAGCCGTTTGATCTTGCGTACTGTAGAATGATGCGCACGGGGTGTACAGAAATTTACCACCTACATCTGTTGCGGTTAGAGTAGTAACCACATTTGTAAGCCGTCGAAAAAACAAGCGCAGAACGTTACTTTGTTGGTCGGTGAACGGTCTGTTGTACGTGTCCGGTGCTAGGGGTAACGCAGGTGGGTCAACTTGGTCAATTTCGTTAGCCATTAACGCCGTCCGTCTGGCCTAGTATCTAAACGAGGTGTTCCAAGTTGCCACATAACTCCTTGCCCCGTAGATTCTATTTTTATCACCATCTGTCGCCCCCGCACGCGCATGTATAACTCGTCTGTGTATTGTTCTATAGGTGCGGTAGCCGTACGAGTTATTGTCCCTGCACTGTTGCCGCTTTCAGATAATGGACTGTTAAATCCTGACCCTGAGTTTGCCATGGGTTGCAGTGTAAGCGTGGCCGCGGGTGCGCCCGTTGTAGACCCTTCAAATGTCATGTCAGGAAGCACGCGACTTATTAAAGAAAACCTGCTGCCGTCCCCCAAATCAAATTGAGAAGACGATATGTTTGCAGCTATTGCCGCGTTTGCACCTGTCTCGTTATCATCAATACCATCTTCATGGTTGACCAAGTTATTTGAGTAGGTAGCTGCAAGCGGAAAGTTCCTAAGACCAGAGTCTAGCCACGCAGTGCGCCCTAAAGAACCATAGTACCAAGTATCCTCCAAGTAATTGTATATGGCATAACGATCAATTTCTGTCTGCCCTGTAGAACAATAGAACCACCATATTTCATGGAACGCTTCGTTAGTCCCTGCAAAAAACTGGTCATACTGCAAAGTGTTAAGGTCGTTAAATATATGTCTTTTTATGTCGCAGCGTAGCGGCTGTGTGCGCCCATCATACTTGTAGAACTTATCTTTACCCATCCAGTACGCAACGCCATTAGCAAAAGCCACACTGTTTTGAGAAGCAATAGATATGTTGTCTCCTACAAGCTGCGCGCCCCAGACCGCGGGTGCTCCTACATACTGCATGGAATACAACGCGGAGTCAGACCAAACTAGAACCTCTTGACGGGCTTGTTTGGCGGCTACAATCTCTGTACCACGAGACAAGTTAAGCCCACCTGCTTGATTTGTACTAGCGGGGGTCCAATTAACCGCGCTTTCTTGATCTGACCAACGTACAAGCATGGGGTCTTGCGTAGCGCTACCAAGGCTGTTGCACCCAAAACAGAACACAAACCTATTAATATCAGATACCAGTAGTAAGTTTTGTATTGTTGGTACGTTAGACGCGCCCCCAAGACTAGACAAAAGCACCCCGCGATTTGACACACCATTTGTGGCGTCCCAGTAGTATATGGAACCGCCGCGCACAGCGAACAACAAGTCTTCCCCAAAGTTGGCTTGACTCCAAAGCCGAATAGCCTCGTTAGAAGCTAGACCATTACCCCAAGTACCGCCGCCCCACGTACCTGCGCCCCAACCTGTAAGCGGCACAACCGACGACTGCCCTGTGGTTATCTGGTATGCTGCATCAGTAGCAGAACCTCCATTACCCGTATCAGATGAATTTGCTGTGACTGACACTGTTATAGTGTACGCATTGGCGCTAGTGACCGCTGTTATCTGATGTTCTACGTTTAAGACCGCCGCGGTGATGTTGCCGCCTAAAGACGCTGCATCGCTAAAAGTAACAAAGTCATTAATAGACGCACCGTGACTAGCATCAGTTACAGTTACAACAGCGCTCCCATTACTAGCTGCAAAAGTCGCTGCGTTAGTCGTAGTAGCGCGAATAGGGGTTATGTCGTTATACGCGCCACCCTGTTCCAAGTAAAACTTTAAGTTGGTGCCAACACCCACAAGGTTAAACCCTGATAAGGTAACCCAGTTCATCAAGGAACGACATACGCCTTGAAACGTAGACGTAGATATCCTGTTCCAGCCACCTATTTTTTCAGGAAACCCTTGACGAAAACGAACTTTATCGCCCTCGTACCAACCATTTTCCGAAGAATAGCTTGTACGTTCGTCGTTAATACCCGCTTTAAAAATAAGTTTTTGGAACGGCATATTGCACCTATGATGTTTCAGCGAGCACGGGGGGAAACGTAGTAACGCTTATAGCTATATGTTGTTTTAAGTTTAGTGCCGCCCCACAATCAGCGCAAGTATCTGCGGCCAACTCTGCTTCATCTAGGTCATACCCACATGCAGCGCACACTTGGTGTATTACATGCGCAGGGTCTACTGCACCGTTTTCTAGTGTTTTGGCTTTATTCTCAACGCGCATAATTACCCTTTCTGAAAATGTGGCATGTCTACAAAAGGTGTACGTCCTTGGCTACGCCGAAGGTCTACATAAGCGTTGTAAGCATCTAACATTGTGCCGTCCCACTCTAGTATATTGTCTATATGCCAAGCACCGCCCCACTTTAACTGTTTGATGCCCATCTCTTTGGCGGTTTTTACAATAGCGTCAGCAACATCGTCATAGAATTTTAACTCCCAGCACACGCGTGGCCCTAGAAAAACCATAAAATCAAACGCGTTGCCTTCTAAATGTTTGCTTTTCATAGTTTTTGATGCGCCTGAATCTACCAAGGTGCGTTGCTCTTCTATGGTTCTAAGGCCACCTAGATGCGGAATACCAAAATCATACGGGGTGTTGTGTATAGCCGCACGCACAAGGGTATACAATTCGTCGTCTATACCTTCGATACGGTCCAAACTGCGCTGACTTAGTTTAAAACTCATGTTACTTCCTTTTAAAAAATGCCTGTGCCCCGCGCACACCAAAACTGGCTGAAATCGCAATTCCAAGGCTATAAAAGTACCAATCCGGCGCTTTGTTAAGCTGTTCAAAGCCACGATCAACCCAACCTTCAGCGCCCGGAATCCAACATAAAATCAATGGGATAGACAAAATAATCACAAACCATTCGTCCTTCCAACTTGATTTTGCGCCTTCCGCCATAATGCGTTCCCAATCGGCAACGCTTGTTTCTTTTGACAATAATATTTTTGCTTTCGCCTCGGCCTCAGTAAGTTTAAGTCGTGCTTCCGCAGCGTTTTTGTCTGCTTTACCTTGCAGCCAACTTCCCGCAAGGTCGGCTATTGGCCCTAGTGCAGCGGTAAAAATACTCATTTCTCAGACCCCAACCACACGGCAAACGCGCCCGTAAGCGCCCCAGAACATATTGATATCATTGCACTTTGCTGCGTTGACAAGTCGTCGAGATTCATCCCCCACTCCAAAACACGAATGTACATTATTGTCATAACCAGCATCATCAGACGCGGCATAATTTTCCAAGCAAGTATTTTTTCCATAGCCTACCCGTTTGCTAATTTATCTGCAGTATACACCATAAGTGCGATTCCACCAACAAAAACAACTAATCCCAGCACAAGGGATATTCCCCAGAAAAGCCTATCCCGTGCCGCCGCCGCCGCTTCTAACGCTTCTTTTTGTCTGGTTCGTGCCGCGGCTTGCTCGCGTACCACCAAGTCCCACATTCCGGGGGGTCCGTACAACATGCACGCGCTGCGGAGCTGATCCATAGCTTGTTTGTGTGCCATCTTCGCTTGCGCTATGGCAAACCCTTCTTCCTCTGAAGATGTTAGACGGCCTAACGGACCTTTGTGTTTTCCTTGTTCTGCTAGATTAATGTCTGCTTCTAACTTAGCTAGCTTCCCAAAATGCGGCATCAAAGAGTTAACATCTCTACCCGCTTGCACAGCGCTAGTTATACCCCCAGCAATTTTAGTGACTGCACCTGCTAACGCTAATACTTCTATCATAACCACGCATCCGTTACTTACCGCTCTAACATCCGGTCCATTTTAGCGTCGAGAGCATCCAACCTAGCAATAACTCGGTCGATGGACGTGTTACTCTCGACCTTCGTCGAGTATTCCTTAGCTAGTTCCTCTCTCGTACGATTAAGCAGTATTTGAACGCGTTTTAATTCGTCATGTTGCGCCTTTATCCACCATAAAATGAAGGCGATCACCGCAGTTAACGCCGCGCTCCAAATTACGTCCATCCCCATTACGAATACACCACATCAGTTGTTTGGATATCTACGACCCATTTAAGGTTGGCCGATGCTCCAGTTACAGCTACCTCAAGTGCGCCTGCGTCAGAAGTCGAGGCTGATATAGCAATACCATACCCGCCACCGTTAGTCCTTGCTGTTATGTCGCTATCCACAACAACTGCGTTTCCAGAAGCCTCCCTACGTGCAACGCCTTTAATATCCCACGCAGATACCGATGAGCCTTGACTACTCTGTTGTCGAACGATTGCTGTACCTGTAAAAATGATTGCGGAACTAACAGCTAGAAATATTTGGTTGCTTGTAGACCCTGCACCGCCGTCTGTTGTGGCGATAGTTTGTGTAGCGTTAGACGTAGTAGCAGTTAGTATGTAGCGCCCTGCTATACTAGCATCCGCCCATTCTGCGGCGTTACCCGCGGCGTTCACGGTAAGGTTCTGCCCTGCGGTCCCTAGCGTTGCGGGTAAATTAACCTGTAGGTCACGTCCATCTACTGTGCCTGTCACCGCAATGTCCCCAGACACAGTGACCCCACCAGAACTTGTAGCTATACGCGCGCCGTTATCGTAAAATAAAGTAACTGCGCCGCTTACTGCGCCCGTAACCATATTTTCCGTGCCTGTAACAGTCTGCAGATTAATCGCATCCGACTGAATATTAAGGTTGGAGGTAGCGTTTTTAATGTATGCTTGCCCATCTTGGTATAACTGCAGCTCGTTACCAGAACCAAACTGGGCGATGTTAGACGCACCGAACGTTATATTATTGCCATCAACATCCAAATCACCACCTAATTGTGGAGACGTATCGTCTACAAGTGCCCCAAGAGCGCCAAGATTATTTCGCGCTGCGCTAGCACTGGAAGCACCCGTACCTCCATCTACCACTGCTAAATCAGTAATACCTGTTATAGCTCCACCGTTTATTGTGGGGGTTGTAAGCGTCTTGTTAGTCAACGTTTCAGCGCCCGCCAGAGTGCTTATAGTGCCCGTGGTGGGCAAAGTTACATTTGAAGCCCCTGTGGTTGTAAGAGTAAGCGCATACGCCCCTGCAGTTGTTAAACTACCCGCTAAAGATAAAGAGTTACCATTTACCGCAAGGGTGCTACTGTTTGTTAACGCCGACACCACATTTGTGCCATCACAAAACAAAATAGTAGTTGTCCCATTAGGTACAACGATACCAGTACCTGCGGCTGTTTTAACCGTAACGGACCTATTACTTCCTACAGTATTTCTTATTACGTACAATTTTGACAACGCCGGGCACGTCACTGTAGCGTTGCCAGAAAGTTGACTGTTTGTATCTGTAAGCTCCAGTATGGCTGCACGAGATTCTGCGGTTGTGCCGTTAGCACTTGTTAATGCGTGCGCGTTAGCTGTCCAAGAGTTTATAACCGCACGGCCCGCAACTGCTTCGTCTACCATAGAGGTTATGTTGTTGTTAACTGTATCGCCCCATGTACCGTCTAAAGCGCCCTGCACAGGGAGAGCTAATTTTAATAATGGTGTATAAGTTGTCATACTAGCCTCACTGTTTGTCGTACACGTCTACCCAGTTGGGTGTCTGTGAATCATCTATATCTTGCCATACGAGCAGTCTACCTAGTTCTGCGGTAGCGGTCACGCTTGTTACGTCTATTGTCGCGTTAATAGCTACAGTAACATCACCTAATGTCAGTGTAGCGGAATTACCTACAACTTGGAATATCGCATTTGTAGCTATACTTGCGGTGCCTACAGCGCCAGTGCCTTGCACCCCGCTAACAGTAGTGTTACTCGCGCCACTTACGGTTACATTTCCTATAGCACTGGCAAGCTCTAGTCCCGTAGGAATTATAGTCGCAGCGCCTTTAATAGTTACAGTGCCGAGTCCGGTAGTTACAGATACACCAACAACTGAAGCATTTGCATCCGCAGATATAATTACGTTGCCTATTCCGGTAGTAGTAGCAACACCTGTTAACGATACGTTGGCTGTACCTATGACACTTACAGAACCTATGGCACCTGTGGCAATAAGACCCGAGGGTTCTATTAAGGCTGTACCGCGTACAGTGACAGAGTTTAGTAAGGCCGCGGCTTCTACCCCCGACACCCGAGCAATGTTCTGCTCAAATGTAGACGCTAGTGGCGCGCCTGTAAGGGGAAAGAAACCGAGCATAGTTTAAGACGCTCCGTGAGCGTCACACCATGCGTCTACACTCGCATCAATAGCAGAGTCAGACAACTCGTTGCCTTCTGCATCTAACATTGGATAATTAGAATCAATACCACGAACTCTAGTCTTTAACTGCGCGCGGGTAAGTTCCGTGACACTATCAGGAACATAATAGTCTCGATCCGCAAGGTCTGGGGACCACCCAACCATTGTGTTATTGTCGGGGTTTGGAAAGTACCCACCGTCTTCTACCCATGACGGCGCACGTTTGGCACCTGCTTCACGGACTAACATATATTCAAGAATCATCTTTTACCTCCAATCGGAGCATATACTCCGTGTTCATAAAGTCAGCTTTACCAAACAAGCGTTCCGCTGTCATGTCTACACAAGCACAATATTTGTCCGCCATATGATCTAAAAAACCTTCAAGGTCATTAGCGTGCGGTATTGTGCCTTCACTAATTTGTTTAGTGGTGTGTTGAATGTATCCAGTTACTTCAGTCAAAGATACCTGTGGATGAACACCATACTGCTGTAGGTATTCAATTGTAGCTGTATTGGCTCGACCACCATCAAGCAGATTACGATACATAAGTTCAAAGCCACGGCGAACATGATGACGTTTTTCTTCTTTTTCAAACGTCTCTTCGTCCCAATCATCAATACCATGTTTTGCTTTGATGTTTTCATAAGCGTCAATCAACGTAGCGATATCTTTAAACGAGCCATTTATTTTTGACTCTAGCATATCTAGATTGAAACGTTTTTGCCGATGTTCTGCCATAGACACAGGATCATTTTTTGCCGCTAATTTTTCTATTTCTTGGGTGGTCTTAGCGTGATTTACCTGTGCTTCTGCCAAAGCTGATTTACGTTTTTCAACTTCCGCCATAATCTGACGCATCATACGCATAGGCGACTGCCCGTTAAGCATTGTAAGCGTCATCAGCGACAACGTATGTTGGCTATTATTACGATCAAACGCACGAGTTTTTTGCTCTAACTCAGGCAAATGTTTGTTTACTTTAGCTACCGCAGCCGCGTTAATTTTATCCGCAGACATTGCTGGCAAGCTAAACGTTATTTCATCAGTTGTTGTTAGTTCTTTTTTCATGTTAATTCCCTGAACAAGCTCCCACGGCGTATTTAGCCGCTGTAAGATCACCAAAGTCGGCGGCATTACCGGGAGTTTGGATGGTAATATACTGAATAGTGTTAATGTCACTACCAGTAGTACCCCCAGCAAAAACTCCCCTTACCCCATTAGAAGTACCATCAGTCTGGTTTATTCCAGTAAGTAAATCTCCAAAGTCTGTAGCGTTACCTGTCGTAGCTGTAGTAACATATTGCATAACATTTGAGTTTGAACCAGTGTATCCCCCAGCAAAAACACATCTTGTTAAATCTGAGCAAGCCCCCATACCGTTGACTCCTGCTAATAAGTCTCCGAAGTCCGTAACGTTTCCTGCGGTAGCTAAAGTAATATATTCTATTACATTTAATCTATTGGGGCTAGAAAAACCACCAGCAAACAACGCCCTTACACTACCACTAGCTGCTGCTGTATTAGACTTTGAGCTACTTAAATCACCAAAGTCAGTAGCATTCCCTGTGGTGGCTATGGTAATATAGTCTATTACATTACCCGCGGGACTATAAGTAACAAAAACACCTCTTTCAGCGTTACTTGCGCCCTTTGTTTGCCTTGCTACTGTTAAATCCCCAAAGTCTGTAGCATTTCCCGTGGTGGCTATAGTAATGTATTCCATCACATTTGTTACACTGGAATACTGTACAGTACCTCCTCCAAAAACTCCCCTAACACTATTTGATACCGCACCTACACCAACCTTATTAGCGCTTAAATCTCCAAAGTCTGTAGCATTACCTGTATTGGCTATGGTAATGTACTCTATTACATTAAAATAGCTACTTTGGCCCCCTGCAAAAACTCCCCTTGATCCGTACCAGACTGTTAAAGGTGCCTCCGCCGTAACATTGTACCACTTGTCGTTAACCTTTAACTTTAACTGTTCATCCGCAGTATCGTACCAAACAGCCGCGTTCGGTGCCCCCGAAGGTTCAGACGCTTGTTCGTAGTAATCACGTTTAACCAGACCATCTCCCGATTGGATGTTGGTTGTAAAATTAACGGCGCTACCGTTGTTCTTAATGGAGTCTACTTTTAACGTACTCATAGTTTATTCTCCAGATGCTCCAGCAAGACCATATCTTGCCAACGCTAAATCGCCAAAGTCTGCGGCATCACCTAGTGTTTGAATAGTGACATAGTTCATTGCATTTAGGCCCGATTGACCTCCAGCCCAAACAGCCCTTGTGCTATTGGCAACAGCGCCGGAATTATTACTGTTAGTTATTATAAGGTCGCCAAAGTCCGTAGCGTTCCCAGCGGTTTGAATTGTAATATATTCTATAATCTTGTTATATACTGCAAAAATACCCCTAGTCGCATCTGCACAACCATTGTTTCCTTGATTACCAAATAGCGTAGAGTTACCAAAAACAGTAGCATTGCCCGTAGTAGCAACCGTAATATAACTGTACGCATTGGTTGCTGAATATTGTTGCCGAATTACACCCCGAACAAAGTCGGCACAGCATCCACCTTGTTGTCCAGCAACCGTTAGATCACCAAAATCAAGAGCATTACCCGTTGTAGCTACGGTAACGTAGTCTAGAGTATTAGTATCACCGCTCACAAAACCACCAGTAAAAACCCCCTTCGTGCCATCTGAAAGTGCGGCAAGTGATCGCCTTGCGACTGTAAGATCACCAAAATCTTGAGCATTACCTGTTGTGGCTATAGTGATGTAATCTATCGTGGTAGTATTGCCACTATTATTAGGATAACCACCTCCAAATAAACCCCTAGAGCCATTAGAGCATCCCCCATAAATACTGTTGTTTGCAACCATGTCTCCAAAATCTGTAGCGTTACCTGTCGTAGATATAGTAATATAATCCATTGCGTTTGAAGCAGCATAACTTGGTAATAAATTCCCTGCCCCAAAGACACCTCTATTACCTGAATTAGCAGGGGGCAAAGCCGCACTAAGTGTGTACCAACCATCATTAATGTATTGTTTTATAACCGTCCCATCATACCAAATCGCGCCGTTTGCGGGGGACGAAGGCGCACTAGCGCCTGTGTGATATTCGGTCATCGTCACCAAAGTGCTAATGTCTGTACCACCAACGGTAAGACCTTGGCTAAAATCTGGTGCTCCACCGGACCTGTTTTCTATATTACCAACGTTGAAGGTACTCATTGTTTAGCTCCCCGCCGTTCCCCCGGCATAAGTAATTGAATTGGTTAAGTCACCAAAATCAGTAGCGTTGCCGGGGGTTTGGATTGTAGCAACATCAATGTTGTTAACGCTATTGCCGCCACCGCACCAAAATCCTCTAGTGGAACTTGCCGAAACAGCGCAGCGGCCTCTATTAGAAGTTAAATCTCCAAAATCTGTAGCATTGCCAGTTGTTGCTATTGTTACATACCCCATAGCATTAGTATCAGTGGCACCTCCACCTCCGTAAACCGCTCTTGTGGCGTCATTTACGGCAGCAGCAAAGTCAGTACCAGCAACCATGTCTCCAAAATCTTGCGCGTTCCCCGGAGTTGTTGAAGAAACATATTGTATTCGATTATTTTGCTGATTGTCATATCCAGACAAAAGACGAGATTCATTTGCCGCTGACCAAGCACCATTGTATACTGGTGATGTATTAAGATCACCCCAGTCCCCTGCATTTGCGGCAGTTGAAACTGTTACATAATCAATATTAGCTCCTGCGTTAACACCCCCTAGGAAAAAAGCGTATGTTCCGTTACCGCAACCTGTAAAATAAAATCTTACTTCGGTTAAATCTCCAAAATCTACTGAATTACCTGTGTTTGCTATAGTGACATATTCTATTACGTTTATGTAAGGCGTTCCCCCACCAGCAAATAGACCGCGTGTTCCATTAGACGCTGCGGTAAGTCCGTACCTAGATGTTAATAGGTCTCCAAAGTCTTGCGCGTTTGTGTTACTAGCGTTAGCAAAATATTGTATTTGGTTAGTGTTTGGATGTCCACCTCCTACAAGAGAGCGAGTTCCATACCAAGCAGGGGGTGCCGTAACAGTAACCGTGTACCAACCTCCGTTAACGTACATTTTAAACTCGTTGCTTGACGTATCAAACCAAAGCTCCCCATCTTCTGGAGAAGACGGCTCTGAACCAGAAGCCGCGTACTGCATTGTCGAAGTAGAAGCTAACGCGGTGCCTGCTATGGATACCCCGTCAGGAATGTTCGGTGCGCCTGTACCCGCTAAGTTGGTTATTGTGTCTACTTTTAGTGTCATGCTACCACCGTCCAAGCTGAACCCGAAGGAACCGTTACAGTTACACCACTGTCAATCGTAATCGGACCCGCCGACATAGCGTTTTTACCTGATGTAATAGTGTAATTAGAAGATACGTTAGTGTCGTTTTCATAAAACACACCGCTAGCAGCCGCCGCAGGTAGGTTAGTAAGCCCCGATCCATCGCCTGTTACGGCTGTTGCGGCAACGGTGCCTGTTACCGTTACACCAGATGATGTTGTCTCAAGGCGAGTTGTTGTGCCATATTGTGCCCTTACTCTTGTGGACGCGGAGTTGGCACCGTCTACAATCAATCCATCTGCATACCCACCAGAGCCACCGTTGTTCCGCAGCTTTACGCCTGTTGTGCCTTGTATGAGAGTTTGATAAATACCTGTTGTTGTACCATCAATAATAAAGTTGTTGCCGTCAGAGTAAATTGATCCGTCCGCACCTGCGCCAAATGTAGCTTTGCCGTTATCTGCGAATTTAGCATCATGGTTAAATGTTGCTGTACCCGCATCAGACATATCAAGGGTCAAGGCGGTAATGGTGCTACCACCGTCATTACCTTTAAAGATTATATCTGCGTCTTGCTCTTTGTTTTCAATATTAAAGCCTGATGATCTATAAATCTCACCGTACTGCAAACCCTGATACGCAAGGTTTAATCTATCACCGTGATTTATAGTGAGATCACTACCAGAAGCACTTTTAAGAGTAAGAGCACCAGAACTTTCATGTGTGGTTGCAACAACACTGCCTGTTACACTAATACCTGATGAAGTCGTTGCGACCTTCACGGCATTATCGTAATATAAATTAACCGCACCGTCTGTATAAGCCCGTAGCTTATACTCTGTGCCCGCAGCGTTCATTAAGGAAATGGTGTTGGAACCACGCAACTCAAGATCACCACCACCATCGTCCCTTATGACAGAGTTTCCATCGTGGTATATTTGTAGATCACGACTGTCCCCAAAAGTGGCTTTGGCATTATCGGCAAACTCTAGGGAGTTTTGTGATTTATCCCATACAGCGTTGTAGGAAGTGCCCGTAAAGGTCACGTCGCCATCGTGAGTAGCGCCGTCGTCAGTTATAACTCCAGTAACGTCTATACCTGTTGCGTTTGTTTGTAGTTTAATAGCCCCCGCATTAAATAAAATGTTTGAGCCGCCACCGATAAACCTTGCGGTTCGCTCTGAGCCTGCCGCATTAAAGAAATCAACTGCATTGCTGTATACATTTAACGCGCCGTCACCAACGTCTTTGATAAAACTATCCGAACCAGAGTGATAAATCTCTAAATCACCACCAGTTCCAAACTTCGCTTTGGCGTTATCCGCAAACTCTAGGGCATTGTCCGACTTATCCCATACAGCATTGTAGCTTGCGCCCGTGAAGGTCACATCACCATCGTGAGTAGCACCGTCATCTGTAACCGTGCCTGTGACGTTTATACCGCTACTGGTCGTTTCAAACTTCGTGGCGTTATCATACCGAAGGGACACTGCGCCATCTGGCGTAAAAACGGCCATATACTCGCTGCCCGTGTATTTGCCGATAAACACATTGGGGCCGTTAGTCCGTATAAATAAAGAGCCGCCGCCCACCTCATCTATATAACTGCTGTCGGAGCCATGAAATATTTCTAAATCTTGGCCTGTTCCAAACTTAGCTTTGGCGTTGTCGTTAAAGATTAACGAGTTATTCGGTCTGTCCCAAACAACATCGCGCCCACCAATTGACCCGTCAAGGGTTACAGCATCCGTAAATGTAACCGCGCCAGAAAAAGTTCCACCAGCTTTAGGCATTAAGGTAGAGGTGTCTATACTACCCCAAGCGTAATCCGAACCATTCCAGTTAAGGTATTGCCCACTGCTCGCACTGCTTACGTTTATGTGCGCATCTACAAGCGGATTTACGTTGCCTGCATCCGTTACGTCTGCGCCATCTTCCACGTTTAATGCAGACAAAAGAGAACTTTTTGAAATTGAACCAGTTAAACCTACAACAGCTTGAACAGCATCTGTCTGATCGTGTTTGGACCAGTTTCCTGCGTATGTGGTTGTAGAGGCATTATCTGTTGTAGCAACTACATTGTCACCTACAGCAAATGTCACACCATTAACCGTACCTGCCCCTGAAACGTAGTAAAACCAACCCGTTTGAGCAGAGCCACCGCCCGGAAAACTACCTGAACCCGCGTTCCAGTCGCCCTTATAGACCATGCCGTTCTCAAGCGCGGCAATATCGGTCTCCATTTGGTCAAGATTAACTGCCTGCGTGACAGTAATGTAATCTAGCTTAGTTTTATCCGCGGTGAGGAAAGACGCTGTAGTGTTTTGTAAGACAGTGGAATACGCCTGCACGTTTGTACCAATGGCTAAACCCAGTGAAGTTCGAGCAGTGGCCCCATTTTCAGCGACCCACGTTGAACCATTACCGACGATAATGTTACCATCAGCTTTTGCTAACCCACCTAACGCGGTTAAATCCGCATCGTACGCCTGTACGTTTGAGCCAATAGCTACCCCAAGGTTTGTACGAGAAGTGGACGCGTTGGCTAAATCGGACAGGTTATTGGACGGCTGTAATATATCTTCGGCAGCGGCGGTAATGAACACGCGGGCGCTACCTGATAAGTTAATAGCAGACCCCGAACTTGAACTGTCAATTGGACTACGAGACAATGTAGTGCCAGAAGCTGTGTATGTGCCAGCACCAATTTCCCAGTTTGTGCCATCTTCTATAGTGTACCTAACTGAATTACCGTTAGACACCCCTGCATCTGCAAAACTTTGATACCCTGAAACAGGGCTACCCAGAGTTATCGCGCCTGTCCCGGTAGTACCTGTCGAAACGTAGGCTCTATTTTTTAAAACAGGCATATACGACCACCTCTATAGTTTACGCAATACGAATAATAGCACTTGTAGCGTTTGCTGTTGGGAATTGGATTTGAAAATCTCCATTAGAAGAAGATTTGTCCGCGCCAAAATCAAGCACCGCTACAGATGGGTTCCCACCACCTGATTTGTAAATCAACGCACCGCGAGCGGTTATTGTAGATGAAGACCATGTGCTTGTGCCGAAGCTCAAAAACACGGTAGTTCCTGATCCACCATTTGTTGGGTTCGTCGATATAGTCAACGTGTTCCCACCTGCGCTATACCCCGTACCCGACACCTCATTAGAAGTGGTATACGCAGTAGTAGCCGCAGCCAAAGAAGCGGATGAAGTATACAACGCGATTTTAAATGTTTGCGCTGTATTGCTGCTGAAGTCCATTTCACCATCAAGCAGGGCTTGCTTGAAACTGGTACACATCGCCTGTGTTATAGCCATATCTAATCTCCTTTAGCTTACTGGCACTCGGAACTGTCCCGAGCGATAGGCGTCTTCACGTAGTTTACCATCTCCAAGCCCTTTTAACAGGGTCACAGACTGTAAGTACATTTTTTCATAATTCTGAACAACATCTGGTTCACCTTTTAAGAACCGGATAGCCTCAATCAACGCGCCGTTCATCAACGCAGAATCAAACTCTTCACCCAACCATGTAGTACCCGCAGTAACTATAGAAGGCGGGTAATATCCATAATGAAGTTCCGCGGTGTAGTTTCCACTAGGTGTTGGACCTAGAATAAACGAACTATCATCAAAGTATGCGTAGTGTTTAGGAAACCCCACAGACGTAGGAGTAGGGTATGCTTCCCTAATAAAGTTTACGTCTTTGTTTATAAGGTAATTATAGCCCCCATCAGCATCCACTAACGCAAGGGAGTATGTGTACAAAAAATCAGTAGGCATGGTTAGGTACTTGTTATTAACCGTTACAGCCCCCGTAACATTCCTGCGTAAAGCAGGTATTTGTACGGTGTTATATATTTTCTGTTCGGCCTGCTCTGTAAACATAGCGAGCTGGGCATCTGTAAAAGAACTTTCGCAGATGTCTTCTATATTAGTTTTCAGCTCGGTATAGTTCATATTTTACCCCATTGGGCCACGGGCATACAGCCCTTTTGTAGCCGCGCCCGTACCGCGAACTTTAATCTGCCCACCTTTTTTGTACGCGCTAGTCATAGACTGACCAGATTTCTTTGCTTCTTTAGCGGCGGCTTTCTTTCCCGCGGCATCGTAGCCAAACATTTTGTTTCCAACTTTAGGCATTATACACCTCCTATGTTGTTGTTACAGTAACTGTGCCCACAAATCCAGTACCAACTAACGTGTTTGGTACAAGACTAAACGGATCAAAGCCACCCCCTACAGGATTCCACCCCCACTGCACCCCACGACTGCTGTACGGTCCAGACGCCCCTAAACTTTGATCTGGGCGTGGGTTTCGTATAGCCTGCGGGTCATTTACTGGAAATTCCCCTAGTTTTAGTTGCGGGTGATCGGGACTCCAACATTCTTCACACGCGTGCATGTGCGTGTTGCGCCCCTTAACAAACAAAGGTTGCAACTCTTTTAGCTTGTACTGGAACCCACACACATCGCACAGGCCCAAAGCATTTTTAGAAGAAGCAAACCGTTCGGTCATTACACAGCTCTCCCTATTCTAGGAACAAACCGTGCAGGCGTTTTTTCTCTGTCTTCCCCTGCAGCTAGCTCAAACTGTTCTTCGTAAGCAGCTTTTAGCATGGGGACGCGTTCCGCTAAGTCAGGAACCTTCATAGCAATGTGGTATGCGAGGCCCGCTACTAAGCACGGCAAGAACCTAAAGTTCATATCCGCGGTTTCTACGCCCGCACCTGCGTCCTGTATACGACGCATACGCCAATAATAGAGAATATAGTTGTTGTTATCTGGCACAGGCCACACGTTTACATGCGGCTCCGCTCTAAGGCGCTCTACGTACATTTGTATGGGACGCCCTTGTGTTAACTTGTTAGGTATAGATGCGTACGTACTTACACTAATTCTGCTTATGGTAAGGTCAGATTGTGTCGCCGCGTTACCACTGTTAGTACGTATTTGATGTTCAAGCAAATCTATAGTGTCTGCTGGCAACTGGTATCGTGAAGTGCCCTGCACTAGGTTTACAGTGCCAGAATCTATGGTCCACATATTAATGCCACGATTCTGCCATTCTATAGTCATTAGGTTCATAGAACGTCTAGCGGTGCGTAGGTCGTATCCAGAACGTAACTCACGGCCCGCACGTTCCCATGCTTCTTCCGCTATCTCGGTGAAGTCCATGTTAAACGCTGTGGTGCCTGATGTCGTCATTTCTTACGCCTTTTTAACGGTGCTACGCGTTTAGGTTTACCTGCGGGTTGCCCCAAACGTTTTTTCTGCGCTATACGTTTGCTTTTTTCTGTTTTCGTCATTTCCCCGCTAGTTTTTGGAGTTTTGCTAGAAATTCGTTTAGATGGTCTACAATACGGCGTACCACGGCTTTCACCTTTTTTACGACCGCATGGCTTACCCGTCTTAACATCCTTCCAGTCCTCCTTGAACCAGCGTTTTAGTGCTGCGCCTTTTGCGGTCTTGCGAACAGCCATTACTTGCCCGCCTTCTTCTTTCTACATTTTGCAATGGCCCCACTTGCATACGCGCTCGGGAACACCTTATAGCTTGCCTTTACTTTGCGGTAACACGCATCCTTAACAGAGCCGCCCTTCTTGTAACCTTTGCTACGAGAAGAACAGCCACAACCACCGGATTTGTAGTACCTACGCATTAACGCATCTTACAAACTTTACCGCCACGAGCCATACCGTAACCGCGAATCTTGCCTCCACCCATCATCTTTTTGACTTTACCGCCATGCGCCATGCCTCCCGCTAACGTGCGCTGATCGTACGCTTCACGCTGTGCCGCGCGGTTGCCACGTTCAATAGCTGCGCCTTCTTCCATTGTTGGCATAGTCCCCGGACTCATACGCTGCTTTATAGGTTGTCCTTCAGGGCGTTTTTTAGGGCGAAGGCTCATAGACGGCGCTAATTTCTTCTTTTTCTTAGTCAGAGACTTAGGGCGGGCCTTTGGGCGTAATGAACTTTCCATATTAGTCCTATCCATTGTTAACAGTTCCACTTTCGTAAGCTCTTGTTAATACGGCTGTTAGGGTCGTTAGCCGTCTTTGAGCTTGTGTTGCGCTTCTTCATGCCCTTCATGCGTGCGCAGAAAGACTTCCGCCGATTGGCAGCTTTAGACCCTTTTTTAAGTTTGCTAGGCTTAGTAGTAACCGCAGTTTTTAACTTACTGCCGGGGTTTGCTTTACGATAACTAGCAACTCCCTTAGCGTTTAGGCCACCAGATTCACTTTTGCCTTCTTTGCGGGTCCAAGCGGGAGATTTTACGCCCCCACCTTTTTTGTAATATGCCCGCATAGCCTACTCCAACAGAATAGTTATCTTGTTGTTTGAACCTGTAAGCGCGGCTACATAACAACCGTTCTCGGCCAAAATACCGTCTGCGGGGATGTACACATCATTCCACCCTACAGGCAACGTAAGGTCCAGAAGAATAGTACCAGTGGCGCTACCGTCACGTAGTGTAAACGCACAAGCGGCAGCGGCATTAACCAACACCCCTAAAATACGAGAACGGCTAGGTCCAACAAGTGCAGCGGCGTCACCTTGTGCAACATTAAATGCGCGTACTAAATTAGCAGCCATAGTAGCACCTCTTTACGGTTGGACTGCTGTATTAAACGCTTGGCAATACATTACAGTGATTACGGCAGAACCTGCGTTAGTTGCTGCGCTTGTGGTAACAGTCAAACGAAGGTCGGATGTGCCTGTGTTTTTCCACGCCAATGTACCACCACCTTGGGTCGTGATAGTTTTTAGCCCCGCAGTTGTACCCGAAGCAAGCGCGTTGATGAACGTATTGTTGTTACCGCCTTGTTGTCCAACGCTAATATTTGAAGTTGCATTAGCTGCTGTCTCCATATCGACCACAATGTTTACGATTTTGGAGTTAGCTGGAATAACAATGTTTGTAACAGAAGCTGTAAGTGCGCCGCCTGATAGGTCTGCTGTGTGCGCTTGAGCCATAACAACATATCCTACATTGGCTACATCAGAGCCTACGGTAGTGCCATTAGTGTTACGGATGTTGCCTGCCCGAATAGGACCGGAAAAAGTAGTTGTACCCATGTCGATCTCCTGTCTGGGTTGGTCAGCTACACCACGTAGCTGTCAGGGATAAACATATTATACACAGAAAGAACCAAAAAGAAAGGGGCAACCGAAGCTGCCCCTAATTTTATTTGTTTGGAATGTTTTAGGCTCCGGGGGAACCGTAAATACCCAAGGGATCGGATACACCAAACGAATAACGCTCACGGGCTTTATAACGACTGTTACCCGTATCAAAGTCTGCATCCATAGAAGTAGACATTGGGCTACGTGTAAAGTGTTTCAGACCGTTTGGAATGTCTGTGGTCAAGAACCAAGCGTTGCTGTCAGTTAGATAATGATTGACTGCATAACCTTCTGGGATAGACCCATTGTTACGCAATGCGTTAATATCATTATCTGCAGTGCCAACACGTCCATCGGTATCCAACAAGCGCGTAGCAACAAATTGCAGGGCAGGTGGGATAATCAATTTACGTGGTTGCGCTGCAATCAACAAACTACGTTCGTCTGTCCATGCCGCGATACCAATAACAGCCGCTTCCAAAGAAGTTTCGTTAAGGTCCGCTGCAACAGTAGGACGGTTTGAGTTTGTGCCGCCAGAAATAAGCGGATGCGCAGTGGAGAACAACGTCTGTCCGTCACCATAAGTTGTACCTGCAAAACCACCGTTTAGGATGGCCGCAGCTTTAACTTGTTTGGTGTACGCCATCGCACGAGCAAGTGCTTTAGTATAACGTGCTGACAATGAGTCATACAAGTTATCTTCAATAGCTTCCTCAGTGATTGAGAAACCCATTGCCACTGTTTCGTGTGTGTAGCGTGCGGTCCATGCTTCTTGAGCGTTGTCATACTCAATGGCAGAACCTTCGTCTTTGACAGGTGCCGCTGAAAAACCGGATAATTTGGTTTCTTCTTCAAAAGACCGATCTGATGATTCGGTTTCGTAGATTTCAGCGTGTTCTTCACCGTACTTTGCGTATTCCAGACCAAACAAGGCGTTTAGGCCGGGGAGCAGCTCTTTAAGTAGCTGGGCGCGTGAAATAGCCATTAGTTAATCTCCTTATACGCCAAGTGCGCGTTGATACTGGTGCATACCAAAGTTGAACTTAACAACCAGCTCGACATATGTGTCTGCAGCGGTTGCTGTCTCGGCCACCACGTCAATGACGCGAATTGGCAAAGTGTTCGTAGTGGCTGCTGAAGTCGAAAGTACAGCGACCTTCGAGTTCCCAGTTGCGGTGGAACCTGCGTTTTGAACAAGTGAGACGTTGTTACCTACAGCAGTGCGACCTACACCAGCAATTACAGTTGTGCCAGACACAACGGCAACTTTATAAAGCTGGTCAGGATCGTCTGCTACATAAGCAACGATGTCACTTGCTACAGTGTTTGCAGGATAATGCTGGCTATACAATTCATAACCCAAGTTAGGGTCTGTATAACGACAGCCAAGAAATACACCCACGGGTGTAGCAGTTGCGGTTCCAGCATCTTTTTCAAGTGTGCCAGAAGCTACAAGTTTCACAAGGTCTCCGTTAAGGATATTTGTGTTATAACCTGAAGCGACAGGGATTTGTCGAGTTGCCCCAGCAAAAACCTGACCCCCGATCAAATTGATCGGTTTCAGCCCATAGGGGGCGTCCACGGTAGGATAAGCCATATTAAGCTCCTAAGATTAAGTTCCTTTACCAAAAGTGACATTCGTTTTTCTATCATTGAAGATAGGCATACGCGGGTCACTTTCTCTCATAAGGTTGTTGTCTACAGAGTTCATTTGGGCTTTGGCTTGGCCTGAATAGTATTCATTCCGTTCCTCTACCAACTCTACTGGAGCCTTACACAACATCAATCCACCAATAACCACGTTGTCTTTGAAACGATCTTGTTCAATCGCAACCATGGTAATCTCTGGATGGTCTGTTGCCTTTACAGGCTCCCAACCTTCACGAAGTTTTGAAGAAACGTTAGTGGCGTCCACTTGTCCTTGCGTGCTCACGCGGACCCAATGAAATTCGTAACCCGGCTGGGGATTTGGAGATGGTAACACCTCTGGGCGCGTCCAAGCCTTTTTACGAACGGTACGTTCTCGTGTCTTTAATTCACGGTCTATACGGTTTTCAGCCATCTTGTTTCCTCATATCTATTGCAACCTGTTTGGCGTATTGTTGCGGCGTTAACCCCAACCGTTTAGCGATTTGAACTTGAGTTTTGGACAGTTTCACCTTTTTAGGTGCAGTGCTCCGCGTAGCGGGGGCGACCACTGAAGTCTTCTTTCGCTGTGGTTCAGCCTCCTCAAAGTTATCTGGGAAGACCTGACGCATACGAGAATCTATAGTCTCGTAGTATTCATCACTTTGCGGGCTTACGCCCTGTTTGACAAGTTTATTATGCAGCCCCAGCGCTAAACTTGTCATTTCATCGTCGTTGCCGAACCACGAATTGGCTTGCTGCCAGTTTGCGGCCCGTTCATCGACTTGTACTGCCGGAGCGGGTTCTGGTTCTGGTTGTACAGGAGTTTCGGTAGCCTGTAAAGCAGGTAATTTAAAGTTTGCTAGCCTATCAGCCTTTAACTTAGCAGATGTTAAACTTTCTTGCGCTGCGAGCACCGCATCTGAGTCCCCGGACTCATACGCTGCTTTATAGGCTGTTTTTGCGGTTTCTGCTTCAATCGCGGCATTCTTTTTGGCTTGCTCAAGTAAAGCCGCTTGATTCTTAGAGACACTGCCCTTTAACTTCTGGTTCTCGTCCATAAGCTGCTTAGTGACGCGCTCCAGCTCTTGGCTTTGACGTAAGGCTTCTTCTTTTGCCCTGCGTTCGTCGTGGTAACCTTTGCTGAAGTGCTGGATGCGCTTGCGAACTTTGTCCGAATAGTCTTCCAATTCTTCGTCGGTAACATCTGTTGGAGGTTCCGAAGCCTTGCGGTTCCTGTCAGCTTTCGGCGTATCGTCAACCACTTCAACTTCCACGTCGTTGTCTGTAGTATCCACTTCACTTTCAGCTTCAGCTTCAGGTCTGGATTCATCCGCAAAGTCTTCAGCAGTTTTTTTACCTGTAACATCAATTTCAACAGCTCCAGTATCTTCGATGGCAATCGCTTCATCAGTTTCATCTGGAAACTCAAATTCTACTTTTTGAAAAGCCATGATTACGCCCTTTGTATGCCTGATGGATCAGCTACAACGGCTTCAATAGAATCGTCGTTCATAAGCCGATATTCAACGCCTTCAATAGTGAAGCGCGTACCCGAGTTCATGCGAAACATGACGTAATCGCCTACCTGACACCACGGTCCCGTAGGAAAACGTTCCTCGTCATTATACGCTTGATCGCCTATATCTACCACTAACCCAATGATAGACATAATATGATCCTGCGTTTTTGCGGTATCTGTCTTAATAATAGACGTACCCGCAATAGTTTCTTCTGGCTGGGGTAGCGCGATTAACACACGATATCCCACAGGTTTTGGTAATTGTAGTTCAAATTCAGCTTCGCTGATCTTAACTGCTGCTTCAGTCATTATCGTCTTCCATATAATTACGCGAGAGGTCTTCTACATACGATTTGCTGGCTTCGAGACCCCGAATTAAGCCAACAACTTCCCTGTAACTTGCGTATTCTTTGGGCGAACCCGCAGCTAGGAAACTCTGTGCAGACGATATATCGTCGTTGATTCTATCTTTCAGCACGTCAAAGACGGTTTTAGCCATGAGGCGTTAACTCTCCTTTTTAGGTTGTACATTTTTAGCCGACTGGACTAATTTGGCCAGCTCCAAGTCGATCTTGTTGTCTTCTACACGTTTAGCTGTGGCATCTTTTACGCCTTGCCGTTTCGCGTCTATAGCCAACTCGGCCTTATCTACATTGATCTGTTCAGACGCAATCTTCGCATCAATCATCATTTTTTGTTGTTTAAGCTGTACTTCTGCTTGCTTGATCTGGGCATCCGCTTGGTCGTTCGCGGCTTTACGCTGCTGCTCTGCCTGTTTGATCTGCAGTTCTGCCTGCTTCATTTGGATGATTGGGTCTTGCTGTTGTTGCTGCGCTTTCTGCTGCGCTGCCTGTTGTTGGTTTGCTTGTGTAAGCTGCTTGCCTGCATCTGCGACTAGACGGGACAGTTGTACTTCCATATCTTCTGGTAGTTCTTCGTTCGGTGCAGGTAGCGGCGCGCCTAGCTTCTCTTCGATCTTTTTGCGGTAAGAGAAACCAAGGTGTTCGGCAATATGCGCCTGCAGAGACGCCATAATCTGTTTTGCCTGTGGGTTCTGCCCGATCATCTGGGCCATCATAGGGTCTTGCATGAACGATACGTGGGTCGCAATATGCGCTTCGTGATCCTGATAGATGAACGCTTTCATCGGTTTGCCAATCAACGCGTCCATATTCTCGCTTATTGGGTCTGTAGGCTTCGCATCGTCTTTTGTAGGGACCAGTTTATCCGCGTTTTTAACCCCCAATACTTCTATCATCTGCCTGTGTAGTTGCGGCAGGTCGTATATCTGTGGGGCTTTTTCGGACATCTGCAGTACAGTTTGGTACTGTACTACGCGTTGTGCCATCGTAGAGTTGTTAGGATCGCTTACAGGGATCACATCAACCATCATGTAGTCAGCCTGCTTGGCGGTCACTTCGCCTCTCAGCGGCTCGTACGCGTACTCTGCGGGCGCATATTCCGCCATAATAGCCTTCAGCAGCTTAAATTCCTGCTTCATAGCGTAGTGTACACGCGCCTGTACTGCGGCCATAGGCTTCAACGTACGTTCTAGTAGTGCCAGTGTAGTACCCACTGGAGCGTTAGCGGACATATCTGAGATATCCATATCGCTAATCGCGCCCAATCTACGACCTTCAGTCGTAATCTGGTTCAACAGGGCGAGAAGAGTCTGGCTAGGCTCTTTGTACGGTAACGGCATAATATTGTCACGGATGCTACCAGACGGTACGTCTACGTCTTTAAACTCACCCGGTTCAATCGGTGTATCGTCTCCCTTGATACGTAGTCCACGGGACTTTAACCCTCCCGGGAGGTTGGAGAGCGTACCAGCGTCAACAAGCTGACGTATCAAGGAAGTCCCTGCTTTAGCGTAACCACCGATAATATGTATGAGGCCGAGTCCGTAGAACCCGAATCCCGGTACATATACGTAGTGGACGAAGTGCTGGCGTTTGAGGGTTAATGGGTCTCCCTCCTCGTAGTTTCTACGGATCGCCAGCACTTCGCCGCTTCCACGCTCAATAGTGACAACGTATGGTCGAGCAATATCATCGTCGTCATCGACACCTTCAATAAGAAGGTCAGCATGGATTTCATACACAGCATAGCGGTCATCGTTGCTTAACGAATACCCGCCTTCTTCAGCTTTTTTCTCTTCTATGTCAGTATGAAACGCTTCAGGGTCACCTAGCTCCACATCACGGTAGAACCCAGCGGCCTGTAGTTTCTTCAGATCATTCTTTGTTTTACGCATAATGTGCGTAACACGTTCCGCGGACTCTATGTTAGACGCCCCATAGGGTACAATCACGTCTTCTGCGGATATATAAATAGCGGCTTGTCTGCCCAGATTAGGGTCAAAATACACCTTCTTAAACGCCGAACCCGCTAACCCAAGGCTATACAGCATACGTTCGTGCTCGGGCCTATACTCCACCATACGCTCGGTAAGCTCGTAGTTCATATCCGCTTTGACCCGTGCGGCGGCTTCTTCTTTGTCTTTAGTCTCTTCGCCAAGGATTTTAGTCTTTACTGGCCCCGCGGCGGGAAAAGTCTCAGACATAGTTTCGGCTTGGAATCTAATAGCCGCTTCAGCAAGTACCGTAGAATAAACGCCACAAGCTCCTTCCCAAGGGTCAGTACGTTCTTCATATTTAAACCCCAGTACGTCCAGACCTTTAACAAACGTGTCCGCCCAGTCTTTGCGGCTGTCCGTATCTGATTGCACTTGGCCCATAAGCTCGTCTGACAGCTCGTTAAGGTGGCTTTCGTCCAACACTTCTGCCAAATTCATACCAAACTCGGTAAAATCTGCTTCGGTGCCGGGAATTAAGGTTATCTCCATACCCCCATCGGATAGGGTTACAGCCTCTGGGTCTACAATTTCAATCTCCAGATCGGGCACTTCCATTTCTTCCATGTCGGAGATACTGTCGTCCAACCCAAGCGGGGCAGAATATAATCCTTTTTCGATAGCCATAACTTACCTCTTAATAATATCCGCCACTACGCCGCTTCCAGTACCGTTGCTCTTCTGGTTCGTCGGTGGGCAGTCTTATAAACCCACCTTGCCTGAAACGCATTAAGGCCATTACTGTCGAATCTACAAGGTCATCATTACTCATAAACGGGAATCCTGCAATCTCTTCGACAACTTCTTCTGCCCATCGTGTCTGCGGCACCCACACAAGCTCGGATGCAATTATGTCTGCTACAGAGTTAAGACGTGCTGTCTTGTCCCCTGATCCCCTGTGTGGGGTGTACTCTGATATAGGCAACCCCATACGCCGCATCTCTTGATACAGGGCCACCCCAGAACTTTTCTTCTCCACTATGAACGAATCCGGTTCCCAGTCCATGTATTCGTCCATGGCAAGCTGCTTAAGCTCTGGAAACTCCATACGCTGTTTTATGCTATTTAACAATATAATATTGTACGCAGAGGTATCTTCGTTCAAGAAAACACCCCATGTAGTAAGCGCTGTATAGTCTGCGCGGTTATGTTTCTCGGCTGCGGCATCCAACGACATGATAACATATTCACAGGTAGGAGGCCGCTCGGAAGTCCATTCCTGCCACCATTCTCGCTTGACGATGGCGGCTTCTTCCGCGGTAGGTTGTTGCTGATACTGGGCGTTCCACTGGAACGTAGGCATAGACGCCTTGGTACGCAGTAACGCATTAAGGTCAAAGAACTCAGGCCACAGCGGTTTCTGTACCTCTTTCTTTGTTTTCTTATTCATAACCTCCAATATTGCAGGAAATTCTACAACCTCATACTGGTCAGAACGTTCGTTCTGGGTCATATCCCGTACAACACGCCCTGTAAGATCATCCATGTGCCAACGCGTTTGAATAATCGCTACCCGACCTCCCGGCATAAGACGAGTACGGGCACCGAACGTGAACCATTCGTAGGCTTTTTCAAACACGTCGAAGTTCCCGTTGATGACGTCTTGTTCAGAATGGGGATCGTCAACGAGCAGGAGGTCAGCGCCCCGACCAGCAAGAGCAGACCCAATACCACACGCATAATACTCGCCCCCTACATTTGTATTCCAACGTCCTGCTGACTTACTATCCTGTGCCAGTTGGACTGTAGGAAATATAGAACGATATTGATCTGTAGCGATCAAGTTACGCACTTTACGTCCAAAATCCACCGCTAAGTCCGTGGTATGAGATACCATCATAACTTTTTTGCCCGGATTTCTACCTAAAAACCACGCTGGGTAGAATATAGAAACAAGCTGAGACTTACCGTGTCTAGGGGGTATATTTACGCAAACACGGTCTTTCTCCCCACGTTCAATACCCATTAACATGTTAGCCAATATACGATGGTGTTTGCCCACAATAAAATCAGGCATCATCAGCTTACAAAACTCTATTAGGTCGTCATACGCAGATGAATTTACCGCACGATTATGCAATTCATCTACCATACGATCAATTTCTGCTACTTCTTCTGGACTAAACGCGTCTAAATTAGCCAACATAGCCTCAATATCGGCCTCGTCGAAGTCTAACGCTTCAGTCATCGTCGTCGAACCCAAATTCTTCGTCGGTATCAAGCATTTGCTCTTCAATAACAGTAGCGTCTTCTATTTCTGGCGGTGGATTTACAAGTTTTGCAAGTTTACCACGTAGTTTTTCTTTAATGTCGTCAGTTGTTTGGTGTGTGATCGTCACTTCAGACTTCTCAGTGAACAACCCTACGTCGGATATCTTACCTAGAAGCTCCAATGCACGCATACGTACCCTTGGATCAGGGTTTTCGGACTCGATGACCAGTTTGTTAGTCACCAGATTACGTAATTGCTTCGATGATTCCACTACAGAATGGTTAAATTCTTCTATAATACCCTGTGTCAGGCGCACAGATGCAGGTGTTAGCACCGCGGCGCGCTTGTGGGTAACTTTTTTAGACGTTTTATCAGGGTCTTGGGCATATGCGGTGGCTAATGTAGCTGCAACTTCTTTGTCTGCCTCGGTAGGTTCAAGGTCCGCACCGTATTTTTCTAATTCGTCAACGGTTTTGTCCAGTGCGGCTGCACGCTCCGGTAGAGGTATTTGGTTTACCTCATCTTCTAGGGGTATCCCTAGCTCTGGGGTGACATTCAGTGTCATAATACGTCGCAGGTTGTTAACCGATAACGTAATAATAGGTTACAAAAAATTTTTTGACAAGGGTTTTGGAAAAAGGGGTGGGGGGTTTTCAAAAATGTGCCATAAATTCGTCTGTAATAGTATGTATATGTGTATGTGGAGTCCCATAGAACAGCGCGGGGGGTGGTAGGGGGGTGGTGCTGCGCTATAGCCTATTTAGGGAAGTCCCTAAATGACATCTGATAACATCCAGTGCCATCCGGTGCGGTTCTATCTATTGTGTAACACGTTACACCATGGCATAAGTGTTTTATCGGGACAGCGAAGCAATGGGTTTCGCGCCGTATATCTTGAAGGGATATAACATGTCTAATGTTCTTAATAATGTGCTTGCTCTGGCCTCAATCAAAGAAGCTTGGTATGCCAAGCTAAATGGCGAGACTAAGTTTGAAACGCACGTCGACAGCGTATCAAAGCATATGCGATGGACAGATGCCGTTGCGCCTACCAAAAATAACCTTGAAAGCGGTAAATCAACCGCAACCAAAGAGGGTTATGATGAATTAAAAGCATTGTTTGGTGACATTCTTAAAACTAAGAAGCGTGCCCATGAAAGCACCGACATTGGTTCTACTATAGCCGATCTTAAAGACGCCTTGATGCGCCGCCAAGCACCAAAACTGTTTGCTGATACTGGCGGCAAGTTAAACAAGATCACGCAAGTGACAGACGGCAAGGCCGAGGTCAAAAAGGCCGACAAGCTAACGTCGATCCAGATGCGCGACCAGCTCATAAACAATCTTAAGAATTGGGTTGAAAAGAATGAGTCAGAATTAGGCAAAAATTACAAGCCTACGCGCAAAGCGGTTTTGACAGTATTCGATACACTGTCAATCAAACGATAACATATCAGGGGCAGGCATTGTCTGCCCCAATTAACCTTGGAGGAAACCAAATGACTAGAACTCGAGCATATACATACGATCAAAAAACAATTGATCGTGCACTAGATGAGGCGCGGACAAACAACGTGTTTGCCAATCTTGAACCCACGCCAGACCCATGGCAACCTGTTGGCGGCATTGTTGGCAAAATAGTCGATAAGGCAAAACATAACCGCGATGTCCGCCTCATGGCAGAGTGGGCAGGCTATGAAGACGACGACATGGAAGACTACTTCTTGTAACATCTCAGGGGAAGCCGAAAGGTTTCCCCATTTTTTTATGCCCATTGATACCAGTATCCCAGTAGCGTTACGCGTCACCGCAGATTGATACCAGTATCCCAGTAGCGCCACGCATCGCCATAGAATGTTATGTGACGTTGGGGTTAGCGCATAGCCCCCCACGTTTAGGGAACTCCCTAAATGATCTGATACCAGTATCCCATCAGCGCCTCGCGTCACGCAAATGCTAAGTCATTGAAAACAAACGAATGTTCCGTATGTTCCGTCCATGTTCCGTAGCATATGGCAGTTAAGTGCTTGAAAACAAACAAATGTTCCGTTGTTCCGTTTTTAGAAGAGTATATATATAGATTTTATTGGGAGGGGTAAGAAGGGGTCGTGGGCGTAAAAACCACTTCATAAATCTAGACATATCCCTTACGGAACATTGGAACATCGGAACATTCGTTTAACATCAGTGACTTACAGCTACCCACAACGTCACATGGTGTCACATGATACAAATACCCCCCACACGATAGTTTCTGATACCTATTGACATTTCTCGCTACTTGTGATATAACTACAGAGTAGTTAGCGCGCAGTTAGCTACCGAGGCACCCGTGTGTCTCGCGTATCACACTAACCATTTAGGGAACTCCCTAAATACACCGGAGGACAAAACATGTCAGCAGAATGTCAATCATGCGGGGAACTATTCCCAGTCAAGCGCCGCGCGCTTGGATACAACGTATGCCTAAATTGCGGTGACTTGGTAGCCGCAGAGCAACGTGCCAGTTGGTGCACAGTACCGCTGCCCAAGCAAGGCTACACGCTCGTAACACGCAAGGACGACTTGCTGCACCTAAATCAAAAGGTGCGGTGATATGTCGGGATCAAACCAACATGGTACTACACGCGAAGCGAAGTTGGCACATAAATCGGAGGCCGCGCTACGTGTCGTAAAGATGTTCCTTACAAGTTATGTGGGTGAGCCTTGTTATGAGGCGTGGAGCGAGCACGGCTCTGGTGACATCCGCAAGGATTTGGAAATATCCGCAGACGGTGAAGACTGCGGGTGCTCATGCTGTGACGCGTGGGCAGCGTTTGAACATATCGTAAGACTTATCGAAGACGCTAAGAATGACTAACCTAAACCATTTAGGGAACTCCCTAAACAAACTGGAGAAAGACAATGAACATGGATCACGAGATTAACAACGAATTACTGCAAGACGCAGAGACAATGGCAAAAGATTATTGGAATGGCGTTGGCGACTGCGTTGCCCAAGCACCGTCAATCAGTTCAGCGGCAATGACCGTGGACTTCAACGCGTCCGTATGGACTGCACGTAAGAAAGACCGCAAGGCATCGGATGATGTCACCAACATGAACGCCGCGGACAAGGGCGTGGCCAATGTGACTAAGAACTTACTAGGTGACTGCGACGAGCTACGCGCCGTCCAGAAGTTCGCAGGTAACACACGTAACCTACACTATGGTATGACTATGCCATGGTCAGACAACGGCTCCCGACTGCTGACCACCATGCAGTATTTCAAGTATCACGAAGTTATGACCGACCTACAGTATGAGTTCGAGCGGTTGGTGGACGAGTTCCTGAACGTGTACGAGTGGAAGATCATGGACGCCCAAGCCAAGCTAGGTGCTATGTTTCACCGTGACGAGTATCCAACGCGCGACAGTCTGCGTGACAAGTTCGGGTTCCGTGTATCCTACGTGCCTCTGCCTGATAGCGGTGACTTTCGTATTGACATTGGCAACGAGGCTATGGTCACACTGCGAACCCAATATGAAACACACTACACGCAAGCCATCAAGACCGCGATGAATGACATATGGCAAAAGCTGCATGACAATCTGACCACGCTTGCGCGACAACTCGACGTGAACGAGGAAGGCAAGGGCAATCGTTTGTTTGACACAGTGTTTGACCGCGCTATCGAGCTGACCGAGATGTTGCGTACATGTAACGTGACACAAGATAGCCAGATGGAGGCCATGCGCCAACGATTGGAACAAGCGTTTCATGTGTCGGGTGAACGCAGCTTGAACCTAGATCAGATCAAGAACAGCCCGACACTGCGTGAAGAGACACGCACAAAAATCACCGCAGCTATCGCTGCCCTACCAAGTCTGGATATGTAGTGGACTGGGGTGATTGGCAAGACTGGACTATTGCGGCGGTGATCGTCGCGGTGGTTCTGGTATGGATGATATCCGTATCACTAAACTGGATTTAACTTAACCATTTAGGGAAGTCCCTAAACAAACTGGAGAATGACAAATGAATAACGCACAACAAATGTACGCACTGAGCCTTGACCAATGTATAACACTGATCGGAGCCATCGGCCACGAACGTACCGTCCTCATGCAGGGTGACATCGGTAACGGTAAATCATCCACACTGCCTGAGTTGGGTAAACTGAAGCCTAACCATAGGATGTTCTATGTAGACTGTACGAGCCTTGACCTTGGCGACATTATGATCCCAATGATTATGGAGATTGACGAGAACAGTAAGTTCGTTCGCTACGTCACCAACGAAGAATTGGGGCTGCACACAGATGGGCCTGTCATCATTATGATTGACGAGTTCGGTAAGGCTAACCCATCCGTTAAACTTGCACTGCTACGCTTGATACTGGAGCGTAAGATCGGCAGCTACACGCTGCACCCTGATAGCATTGTGTATGCGACAACCAACAAAGGGTCTGAGGGTGTGGGTGACATGTTACCACCACACGCGCGTAACCGCATGACCGTGGTACAGGTTCGCAAGTCTACTAACATGGAATGGATCGAATGGGGTATCAACAATGGTATTGACCACACCCTACTTGGTTGGTGTAAAGATAACCCCCAACTGTTCTATTCGTTTGAAGATGTGAAAGACCCCGACGAGAACCCATACATATTCCATCCATTGGCAGGGCCGCTACGCGCTGCGTTTGTGACACCGCGTTCGTTGCACTCTGCGTCTGATATCTTACAGCAACGTCATGCGTTTGACGATCAGACACTCACTGCCGCGCTGATGGGTACTATTGGTGATCGTGGTGCTATGGACTTGATGGCGTTTGTCAAACTGTCGGATCAACTGCCAAGCCTACAATCTATCAAGGACGATCCGAAGAACGCCAAGGTGCCTGACAGTGCTGCGGCTATCTGTATGGTTGTCTATCGTACGCTTGCATCTATCGAAGGTGACTGGCTCAACGCGTGGATGGACTACATGCCACGTTTGGACACCGAGGCACAGGGTATGTTCGCCAATGGTGTACGTGCGCCCAAGTACAGCAAGCAGTCAATGGTGATGAAGAACAAGAAGTTCACCACATGGGCAATGCAGAACAACTACATGTTCGCAGCGGATAAAACTTAATTAGGGAACTCCCTAAATGGAGAATGACAATGTTAGCAATAGGTAAACAACTAACGGAAGAACAACGGCTGTCCAAAGCGGTCGTTGATATCATGCCACGCATCCCTGAGATATCGGGGTTGCTGATGATCGGTGAACGTACGATTGATGACACGGTGCCAACAGCCTGTACCAACGGACGTGACGAATGGTACGGTAGAGGGTTCGTGTTTGCACATAACGATCCAGAGCTACGGTTCGTCGTGATACATGAGGTGTTTCACAAGATGTATCGTCACTTGGTAACGTGGGCACACCTGTGGAAGATATGTCCGCGCACTGCCAACATCGCAATGGACTACGATATCAATGGCAAGATCATTGACGAGTATGGCCAAGATGGTTGGGTCACGATGCCCAAGGGTGGATGCTATGACCCCAAGTACAAGGGGTGGGGTACAGCTAAAATCTTCTGGGATATCTACAAAGAAGAAGATGGCGGCGGCGGTGGCCGTGGCAAGTGTATGTGTGAAGATGTATGTCCAGAGTGTGACGATGGACATCCCCAAGGGTTCGACGATCACGATTGGGAAGGCGCACAAGACATGACGCCCGACGAGCAGCGTGAGATACAACGCGAGGTGGACGAGGCCATACGTCAAGGCTCACTGGTTGCAGGTAAAATGGGCAGCGGTGGCAATCGTGACATGGAAGAATTGCTGAAGCCCAAGGTGGATTGGCGCGAGGTGCTGCGTGAGTTTGTGCAAACAACGTGCGCAGGTAAAGATTACTCGACGTGGAAGAAACCTAACAGGCGTTACATAGGAACTGGTATCTACATGCCTAGCGGTATCTCAGAACAAGTTACGTGCATTGCAGAACACAACGATATGTCTGGCTCTATCGGTAAACGTGAACAGCAGATAATGATTAGCGAGTTGGTTGGTATCTGTGAAGCGGTCAAGCCCGAAGAATTGCACGTAAGTTATTGGGACACGAAAGTCTGTGGGTATGAGAAGTATACCAACGACGAACTGGATACCGTGGCATCCAAGACGAACCCTGTGGGTGGTGGCGGCACTGATGTGTGTTGTGTGCCTGAGTATATGCGCGAGCATAACATCAAGCCGCAAGCCTCTATCGTGTTTACAGATGGCTACCTCTACAATGGTTGGGGTACGTGGGATCATCCTGTGCTGTGGGTGATCGTGGATAACAAGAACGCCAAGCCCGATCACGGTGTGACGGTGCATGTACAATCGGAGGATTTATAATGGCAAACCTTAACAAAAAGGGACGAGGCCCGAAGCCGAAGCCGAACTCTTTACGCCAGAAACGTAGGTTGGCTGACATGGATATGTCAAAACCTCTTAACCGTAACGACAGGCGAGCTATGACTGCAATGAAACGAAAGGGTAAGTGATGGCCAAGAAGGTAAAGATAATTGAACTGTACGCGGACATTAAAACCCGTAGCCAAGGCGGTGAAGAAGTATCTGTCACTGTGGAGTTTATGGATGGGTTCACAGAAGCAAACACGCAAACCAAAGCATCTATGCTTCTGTGCATGATGGATGTCTTGGGTACGTTTATGCAAGACCATGGCTCTGACATATTTGCAGATGCGCACGAAGAAAACGAAGCCGTTGAAGCGGCGAAGGACGCGGAGAAATTCTTGGCGCGTTGTGTGCAAAAGGGGCGTCTACATTGAAAAACTTGTTTGTGGATAATCCGTTCATTGTTTGCCCTGAGTGCAAAGGTACAGGGGAACAAACAATGGAACGCGCTGTGCCAATGGGGTTCACAAATCCGTATGGATACTTGGAAGAATACCAAGCGGAGTGTGACAACTGCAACGGGCTAGGGGAGATAGAACGTGACGACGGGTGAACCTGTGTCTGATGTTCTACCTAAGTTCTTAGACGCAGCACTAAAAGCCATAGGCGTAGTGCCCTTGGAACCTGAAGAACCAGAGCCGAAGGTGGAGCGTGACTTCACCTTTAAAATGCCAACACTAGACGAAAATGGAGAACCTGACTGGTGATAGAATACTTTACGATAATGATACTAAGTTATCATGTCCAAGGGGAATACCTTCAATCACGTATCATCTTCCCCAGTGCGCAAGCATGTGGTGATGCGTTACCTGCATACTACGAACCGATCTATGCTTTCGATAAAGATAGCATGGCTCAATGTGAACGGACAAACATACTGTCCAAAACAATAAGGCCAAAAGCAAGGCCAAAGGAGATGACAAATGGAAACTAGAAGCAATAAGCCGTGGTCGGCTAAAGAGATGCAAATACTCTTAGACCTTTCAGCGGCAGGAGTACCACGCGAGGATATTGGGCTGCGCCTTGGGCGCACGTCTAAAGCTGTCGAGGTAAAGTTAAACAAGTTAAGAGGACAAGTGAAACGTACAAAAGAAGCTGTTGTGGTAACAGACGCAAAGCCATTTGATCTTACCGATTTGTTTGGTGACGATGAGTTTGGTGACGAGCCATTGGGCACCATTGTTGACGCGGCTTTTGCTGAAGCTGACGAAGAAGAAGTTAAAACCAATGGCAAGCCAAAACACTACCTGTACAATGCGCCATTTGAGAATAAGGAACATGCCAAGGCGATGGGCGCACGTTGGGATGGTAAGTGTTGGTTTGTGCCCGACACTCTGATTGGCGCAGATCGTGAAGCGTTGATTGACGCGTTTGGCCCTACCAAGTACGGCTACCTTGATAATAAAAGTAAGAACAAATGGCTTACGTTTGTGCCTGCTGACGAACCTTCCCCGGACCGGGTGGACGTAAAGCCCAAGCCAAAACGTGTCACACAGAAGAAAGCAAGTGTGACCGTCAAAGCTACAGGTAACCAAACTACTGCTGTAGGTAATCCAACTGTTGCTGTAGGCAACTCAACAGCCGCGCAGCGTGACGCCGATGCGCACGTATACATTATTCGCGTACCAAAGGTTCTTGTTGCTGCGGTACTGGTATCGGTGTTGGTAGCCGCTGCGTGGTACGTGGGTAAAACGTATTAGGGACTTCCCTAAATGAAAGGGGTGGCGTGGTGTCACCCCATAACAAATGGAGAAATACAATGGCCTTATATTGGCAAAACAGACACCTAATGTCCTTCGACAAAGTAGCAGCAGTATACGATGCTATCAAACCCCTGCGAGGTAAACACAAGAACGACAACGTGCGTCCTCTTGGTGACCGTGCGCGTAAACAGGAACGGATCAAAAAGATCAACAACAACTGCTATGTGCTGACAGATGGGTATTACACTGGTGACGATGTGTTTAGGGGTTGGGGTTACGGTGGTAACACAGGTACACCAACCGAAGCAGAAATGATTAACCTTGCACCAATCGTGTGGCGCAGACACAGGGATGGTACGACGACAATCAAGGTGCGTAACGGTACAGGTCAAGGTGCACACAACGGTCGGTATAGTTTCTTAGACAGACACTTACCAAAGGGTATGCGGTTCATCGTTCGCAACGGTAAACACTTTATATCGTTGGGTTACGGCACCACGTACAAGGAATACTATCTTGCCAAAAGTAACACGGTAGCTGCGTGGGCGCTGCCTGACGATGCACGGAAAAATCGGTGGACTAACGACTTAACATCCCGTGATGATGGTGTGGCGCTGACGTTTCGTGTTGACGACGACAAAATATCTTTTGTGGATGGTGGTAAGGGGGTGCCTGTTGCGCCCAAGGTTCGGGTAGATAAGAAAGCCAAAGCCAAAATGAAGGATGCTATTGCTGAGTTCCGCGAGTGGGCGTTCACCATGTATCCGTTGCTACCTTACAGGGATCACGAATATGCAAAGCGGATACGCGACGAAGTATCTGATGCCGTTGGCGGTAACAAATATGGGTGGGGATGGAATACGTTGTCTAAGTTCGCGGACAACTCAGAAATAGTATGTAA
>UEXM01000487.1_pt1 | contig 41845 bp, 29 predicted proteins | sample 1796661 | NCBI WGS metagenome assembly UEXM01 (sample SAMEA4772469, study PRJEB27181) | metagenome | reverse complement strand
AACGATGTTAATCTCGGAACACTAACGGTAAATAGCCTAGCCAGTATGGCGGCATCTGCATACCACCCATATGCATTGAACCCTTATGGAGGGTTTGATGTCAAGTCGACGGCTTCGATTACAGTTACTGGTATACCTGCGAATGGCGCAACTATTAAATTAATAGGTCATGACCATAGTGTCAAGACATATATTATTAGCACTTCGGTCAATTCTAATTCTGTTAGTGGGGATGCTACCACGATTGGAATCAATGGGCTCGGTACCGCAAGATTAGTGGCTGATAAAATTGCTGCTGGTATCACGACCAGTGGCATTATCACACCGACAGTGAGTACTGTAAGCGGGAATGGTAAGATTGCACTCGAACAGAAGGTTGCCACTCTCTGTGGGAATACTAAAATAACCATTACAGGTGACAGCGGTAGTGCTTATACTGCCGATGCCAAATTCACAGGTGGAAATAAGCAATGTGATTCTACGGTTGATGATTATCCATCTTCATGTGAACGCTTGGCTTTCTTTATTACCTCTATTTCGTATTCTGCTCCTAGGTCGAGTAATGGTCTATTTATTGGACCTTCGGGCGGTGGTGAATTGCCATCTGGAAACCTTACTGGATTGTGGACATGGAAACCTCCAGTAGATTATATTGGAACAGCGACACTTACTTATGTTGTTATTAATGAAAGTGGGTGTTCAGATACTGGTACGATAACTGTCAATTATGCACCTCCAAAGCTTATTTTGGAATGCGAATCACCTCCATGTAATAGTGATGATTACGGTAAAGTATTTATTAAATTATCACTGCCTGAAACTGGGAACGCTTCTAAGTTCACTGTTCTTAGAAAGCTTACTTCCGATGGCGCAGACTGGAATGTGGAGACGCATTCTATTAAGGATGAGGATAGTAACACAATTGTCTTCGATTTGGTCGATTATCCCGATGAGGTGTTTTCTTTCGTCGACGATACACTGACCATTCCAGACGAATGTTGCAGTGCTAGCTTATCTTATGATTATATTGTTTATTACTGTGAAACAAGCGCCCCACTTGAAGGAGTGTCTTATGATGGTCTCACGGTTAGTGGAGATGCTGTCTACAATTGTACATATTCTACTGTCTGTACAGTTGTTATCCCTTGCTGTCCGAAGCCACACAATGCGATTCCTAGTACTTCGGTAACTCAAAATTGTGCTTCAAGTAGTTATGCAACTGTCAAGGTAATATGGAATGGTATCGCTGAGAGCGACGACCCATATTTATACATTGTATACAGGAGAGTTACTGGAACTTCGACATGGGAAGAGATTGCCGAAATTGATGGAACACCAGAAGGCAAGGTTGCAGGAAATCCTAACTGGGATGTTGGGAATACTAGGTATGAATACAACGATTCGGTCCTGACAAGTAATTATTGTGAAGCTTCGGTTACATACGACTATACGGTTGTTGCTGTAGACATGGATAATAAGGTTAGTGGTAATCCTGCTGACGGGAACTGGGGCAGCGGCACCGACGGAGACCCTTGCTCTCCAGGTGGCGTGACTGTGACTGCGGTTGTAAATGCCTGTCCTCCTGAATTATGTGTTGAAGACATGGATATTTCAATCTGTCTTGACGACGATTTTGAATATGACCTAAGTAGATTCGTCGATTGTGTGCCACTCAGCCGAAGTTCGGGGAATCCAGTAGCTGTGACCTATGCAGTCACCAGTTCAGCATCGTGGGTGACTCCTGTACTTAGTGGTTCAACTCTGACATTTGATACGAGGGGTGGTGGAACCGTCGGGACACACACAGATGCGATTGTTATTACTGTGTCAGTTGCAGCACCCTGTGCAGACAGCGATACATTAAACATTAATATAACATTAATCGATTGTAATTGTCCCTGTCCAGATGATGAGTCAGACTACACAATTTGTGACAACAGTTTTGACAATGAAGAGTATGTCGAAGCAAGTAAATTAACTGGTACTGAACAGATTCCTTTCTCTCTAACCACTGAAGGTGGTCAGACTTTAAGAAAAGGTCAACCTTATGTTGTATCAAGAGGTAAGATTGATTGTGATTAACTATTTATAGTGTTAGCGGTCCTGCGTTGGAGATTTTTATAAAATGATTGATTTAAGAAGAATGACAAGAGAGTTTCTTTTGGGTGAGGGTACGGCTCCAGACTGGAAAGCTTACATACAGTCCATTGAAGAAGCACTCGGTAATATTCGTATTGGAAGCCAAAGAGATTCTCGAAGAGTTTCACTCGCCAAGCATAATTTAAGAGAAATTAAGAGACACTTGCGTAGGATGGAAGAGAGAGTTAATACACTTGAAGAGCAGTTAGAGGTTTTAGAAGAGCAAAGTTCTAAGACAGTATCTAATAAGAAAAAGGAGAGCTAATTCATGTCTCGTATTTTAATACTTGAGGGTGGGCTCTACGGTCACTTAAATCACCTATATGACAATCCAGATTTTGACTTTGCAACCTTAAAAAAGATTTTTAATACAGCTTCCAGTGGGGAGCTTATTGGTACTGAAAAGGTTGATGGTCAAAACCTCTACTTGTCCTACTCTGTTGTAGATGGAGTTGCTAAGGCTGCTAGGAATAAAGGAAACATTAAACAAGGTGGGTTGGATGCCAAAGGTTTAGCTGCAAAGTTTGCAGACAGAGGTAATCTAACTAGGGCATTTACTGAGGCGTTTGAGGCGTTCGAAAATGTCGCCAATATGATGGACCCTAAGACACAGGCTGCCATTTTTGGTGATGATGCCAATATCTGGTACAACGCTGAAATTATGGACCCCTTGAATATGAATATAGTCAAGTATAGCGCTCGACTATTGACTATCCATCAACAAGGACATGCTGAGTATGATAGGGAGACTGGCAAGGTCGTCGATAAAGATGTTTCAAAAAATGTTCAAGTCCTCCAAAGTGCTGTTGACAAGCTCGAAAAGAAACAAGAAGATAATAAATTTAAAGTAAAAATGAATGCCCTAACAACATTGCGGGCACTAGACAATGATGCAGCACTTAGAGAAGCTATTGCAAGGATTGATAAACTAGTTGCGAGTGCAGGGCTGTCTGATAAAAACACTATTGGGGAATTTGTTGTTGCAAAGCTCGCTCCAGCGATTGAAAAGAAGTTTCCGACACTTGATGAAGAAAGGTCAAAACTTCTCGTTAAAAGAATGTTAGGAACCCCTGGCGTCACCATCACCAGTATTACTAAAGGTATGCCCTCTGAGGAAAAGAGAGCTTTATCTGATTTTGTCAAGGGTAGTAAGAAGTTGATGGGCGATATTATATATCCTCTTGAGTCCATTGTTCATGATTTCTCTGTAGAGATGCTTAAAGGTTTGAAAAGCGCTTATATTTTAAATAATGACGAAGAGGTCAGCAGGCTCGTAGGACAAGTTCAAGCAGGAATCGATGCAATCGAGAACTCTGGTAGAGAAGATGTCATGTCTATAATGAAAAGACACCTTGACAAGATTGGCGGGAGTGCTGAGAATATTACCACTGCTGCTGAGGGCTTTGTTTTTGACTGGGACGGAATCACTTATAAGTTTACTGGCAATTTTGCCCCAGCTAATCAAATACTGGGCATGTTTAAGTACGGCAGAGGCAGTATGCCCGCCTTACAAAAAGAAGTTATTGCCGAGGCTGCTGGAAGTAAAGTTATTGGCATCGCCCCAGGCGGCTATAAACCTGCCCATGCTGGTCACTTTATGGGCGCAAAGTATCTTCTAGATGAGGGTGCCGATGAAGTTATTGTATTAATTTCTCCACTGGAAAGAGAAGGTTTCTCGATGGATGGAGATAACAAAATTGAAATTACTAAACGGCAAGCATTACAACTCTGGGAACTTTATGTTGAGGCGAATGGCTTAGTTGGTAGAATTATCCCTAAAATTGCCACCACAGAATCCCCTGTTGGTGCAGCATATGATTTTGCTGCGACCCTCAACAGTGGAGACACTGTTCTTCTTGGCAAGGGAGAGAAAGATTCAAATGACCAAAGGTTTGATTCGATGGAATCTTTCCTGAAAGGTAAAGGTCTTGAAATTACCGTTGAACAAATCAATACACCGATGTTTTCAGAAGGAGTGTCGGGCACTCAAATGAGAAGGTTGATTGCCGATGGCAACATAAAAGAATTTCAAAAGAATGTCCCTCTTAAGAATTCAGCAGATATTCAAGCTGCATGGGAAATTATTACTACGGAGAGCGTGGAAGATACAGCAGATAAGAAAGAAAGAGAAAGAATCAAAGCCGAAAAAGATGCTGTCAAGAAAGCCGAGAAAGAACGAAAGAAAGCTGAACGAGCCGCAGCAAGGCAGGCTGCCAGGGACGCTAAAAAGAAAGAAAAAGAAGCCAACAAGCTTAAAGAATCATTTGGTGATATGCTTGAAAGGTTGATTGCCGAGGCTGTTCGAGTGGACCACGAGAAGGTGCCAGATGGGCAGCTTGGCGGACCCAAACAGCAAAGAGATAATAAAGAAGAAGAGGAAGATGACGAGGGCTCAGTCAATGTAAATGTTAATGTTGAAACCAATGTGGACTCAGACTCAGATTCTGACGATGAAGATAAGGTTGATGAAGTCTCAGTTGCGAACACAATGTCCTCTGGTAACATTGAAGGGCATCATGCGGGCGGCAAAGGTAAGGGCGCTTGGGCTGATACAGATATTGAATCAGAAAACGACGAACAGGAGCGCCAGAATAAGGTTAATAGAAAAAACATTAAAAAGGCGAAATCAGATATGATAAAAGAAGAGGTTATAAACTTAGACTTTGGGCTTGGATTGTCTCGGTCTGAACTTCCACAAATTAAATCTACAGATGTAGATGATTTTAGAAAATGGATGGAAGAACAGGGCGTAGAATCTTTTGAAACAAAGATGGAAGTTGGAGAAATGTCTCCAATTCAAAAAGAAATCAACTTGGATAAAACTGAGTCTATGAAAATCAAGCACGAAGCTCAAACTATTGATTTGATTAGCGGTAAGCCAGTAATGGTGACGATGGATGAATATCTTATTGATGGGCATCATCGTTGGTATGCACTCAGAGAGATTAACCCAGAAACAGAAATGGAAACTGTCAACTTTAATACAAGTGCTGAAAAGTTCTTGGAGTTGGTAAAGCAGTATCCAAATGTCGGGTTTAAAGATGTTAGCATGGAAGAAGGTTACGAAAACTTTGGCGGGACCAGTCAAATGATTAAAGTAGGAAGAGTTAGAGTTGACCTCGAAGATGTTGAGCTTGAGCCTTCTAAGCATGGCGAAGAAAGAAGATTCCGACACACCAAAGCTGGCGGTGGCGGTCATAAAATTTCAAAAGATGCAATTGTACAGGCAGTTGACCGTGCGTTGGGACTAATTATGAATGATTATGCTAACGGAGAAATTGGCAATGATGATGCGTTTCATATTCGTATGAAAGGTAAATCAAATAATGTACCAGCGCTAAATGTCATTGCAGCACTAGATATGAAGAAGGGTCCAGACACTATTAAAGTTATTACTGTTATGAGAAAAGATGAGTTTAAAACAGATAACTTTGGTGGCGGCAGTCAGAAGACTTATAATGTTTAAGGGTTTATTAAATTATGTATAGAATCGATAGAAAAGAGTTTATTCAAGAGATTATGCTTCGTGAGCATATCTCAAAATCATTGCGGTCTAAAATTACAGAAGCTCGCAGTTCAGAAGTAAAGAATAAAGTGGCTTTAAGAAAGGTCATTTCTAACCTTATCAAAGAAGCGGAAGAAGCTGATAAAGCTCCTCATCGCTCAACTGGTATCAATGTGTTGGCAGATGTCTTAAAGAAGATTGTACCTGTTATCGAACAAGATTATAAAGCTCTAACGACGGACCCGACACAAAGGGAATCTTTCAGGGCACACATTATTAATGCTGCGCAGAATGCTATTGCACCTGTAAGCGCATCTTCTACCGCCGATGGTGAAGAAGGTGTCGAAGATGTTGGTGAGCCTGAATTAACTGATGATGAAGTTTCAGAATTAGAAGAGATTGAGGTCGCCATGGGCGATGGCGAAGAAGATGTTATTGCTGATGCTGGGCTCGAAGACGGTGAAGATGAACAAGACATGTCAGCAGATGTTGATGGTGACTTGGAATTGGACGCTGACCTAGGCGATGAAGCATTCATTGACATTGATGATGCCGAACCAGAAGAAGAAGATATGTTTGGCATTGCAGGCAAAGACGACACAGGTCGCAACTTTGCGCAAGCCACATTCGATAAAATCGAAAAACAAATTGTTGACGCTTATGCGTTGCTTGGAAACGACGAAGATAAAGAATTGTTCTATAGTTATCTCGTTACAAACCTTAAATTGTACTTTGACAAATTCGAGGATGAGTTGGCTTCTGTGCTTCCAGAACCCACAACGCCAGAATATGAAGAAGAAAAAGACCAACAAGACGAAGAGCCAGAATCCGCAGAGGATGAATTAGACTTGGGTGATGAGGAAGAAGAATTAGAACTATAATGGCTTTTTTATAAGTCAATACACTACTTAATAGAGAAATGAACAACATTGTTGTTATTTGGAGGAAATTAATTCAATGAGCAAATCAAGAGTAACAAGAAAAGGTAGAGTTGCACATGCAATCGCACAACACCTTGAATCAGTCAGAACCCGTTTAAAAGTTACGGCGAACGGCAATGGTGACGGACCAAACACTAGTCAAAATGCATTCTTAGACCTTGGTGGTATCAGTACTGCACAGCAGACTGCCCTAAAGGCTTTAGCCGATGGTGATGCTGGCGAGGTTGTACAAGCTAATGGACTAAGAATCGGTTATCATAAAACAGCAGAAGCAGCACTTCGTATTTCCCTCGATAGTGACACTAAAGAAGATGTAATTAAGAAGACGCTTGCGTTTATGAAAGGGCAAGGAACTGGTGGTCAATTGTTTGCGGAAGGTCAATCAATTGGTGCAATTGCCGATGCAGTTAATACAGCAGACAGTTCTCCAAATCTGTTTAGTGCTAATGAGACAGCAGCGGTGGGTGCAAATGTTGCAGGCGAAGCAGGAGTTGCTGCTCAGGCAAATCATGCAGGACTGTCAGGTGCTTCATTTAAGCACCATTATTTCCAGCACAAGGCGGCGTTCGACACGGACAACGCCACGACGAAAAATGCTGCTCTTGGAGTTGCGAGAACCGCTGGAAATCCACTAACTTCAAAATCAGGTATTATTTACCTTCCTTCTGGTCCTGCTGCTGATTATATGCCAGCAAACCATGGAGATAAGGCAGATGAGGTTTATGCAGTTTCAATTCGTCCTGATTTGACAGAGTTGACTGCTGCTGGTGAGACTTTAAATAACATTCGCTACAGTATTTTAGGTGTCGCTGGTGGTTATTTAATTGATGGTCAGTATAGTCAACATCAGGTAGCTACTTCTGTTGTTAAGATTCATGGCGAAGCCGTTATGACAAAGGCTAGTGGTGCAGAAATTAGAGTTTTAGACGAAAGTGCTGCTACACTTTTGTCGCTTAAGTTCTTGGCAAGCGGTGATGCTGACCCTTCCGATGCAAGTAAGACAATTACCTCCGCAGCGGCGGGTGGAGCGACCAACTACATTGTATCGTCAGCCACTCAGATTTATCTCCTACAGGGTTCTGACGCAAATGTCACTAGTAATGCAGATATGGCACAAAATATGAAAGCTGCAATTGACGCTTGGAATCTTGTTTATGGAACAGGTATCACCGTGGCAAGGGCAGGTGCTGACCTCACATTCTCCAATAATCGCCTCAAGGGCTTAACTGGTAATGCTGGTGGCGGTGCAACCAAAACACAAGCAAACACAATCACTGCTTATGTAACAAAGTTTGGTGCTCAACAGCCAGTTGATAATACCGTCGGTGCAGCAGAAAAATTAATTAGAACTGCTGGCGATGCCGATGCAGACTTTATTCCGTTTGCTTCGGGTACTACGGATACAGTCACCTTCAACCAAGATGGTCCAGAAGCTCTTAATGCTGCTGTTGCTGGTGGTAAGTTCATAGCGACAGACTTGGATTTGTGTGTTACCTTAAAGAACACTACGACTGCTGTTCCTGGTATCGCCTTAGTGTGGTCACTAGCATAACAGAATTGTTAATTGTTACTTGACAAATAAGGAACCCCGTGTTATATTAGTTAATAATATATGCGGGGTTTTTCTTTATGGCAACCAAAAACGAAACTTATTCATATTCCCGAACCCTTAAAGATGAGGGGCGCTCTACAGCAGAATTCGAAGCACAGTTATCACAACTATCCTTGGAAGAGGTCATTGGTCTCAAGTTGGAGGTCGCATCTCGTGACCTCAATGGAAAGCTTTATGGCTTCCCAATTTGGTCCTCCATGCCGATGATTATTAAAGACGCCCTCATCAAATTTGCAAATTCAGCAACAAAAAGTCAAATTGAAGCCGCCCGACTCCTTGGAGTCGACCCCGCTAAGTACTTTGATTTGTTGAAGAATTACAGAGACAAGGATTTTCTTGAAAAAAAATAAACTTTTTTACTTAACACCTTGCCAAAATTGATGTACACTTATATTATAAGTACTTAAGTAAACAAGTATAAAAGTTGCTTAGTTCTTCTTACTTGATTGAATTAAAAAAACTGCTTCCGTCAATAAGTACTTAAGTACTTAAGTTAGATAAATCAAAAACATTTGGGGACGACAAGGTTTCGACAGGGTATTAGAGGTTGAGAGTGCAAGTAACCAACGGTAACAAATGGTTCGACAATGTTACAAAACTTTAATTGCCAATAACGACAATTACGAATACGCCCTAGCGGCTTAATCGGGTGGTTTCCTAAGACCATCTCATCAATTTAGGATAAGTGGGTGATTCCACCTAAATAAAAAAAATCAAAATGGTGTCCCTTGTTTACAAGGTGGACTTCTGAGTGTTACATAAGAAGTGGAATTTCTGTGACTACCTTTCTAGTTTGGGAATAAATTAGATAAACTTGTGAACGACTTGAGATTAAAGATATTTTGGACGAGGGTTCGATTCCCTCCGTCTCCACCATCTATAACAAAGGAGATAGTTTAATGACTACCACTGAAACAAAAGAAGATACTAAGCCCGTACAAGGTAAGCCTTGGGCGGACTGTGGGGTTTTCAAGACATATGAAGAAGCCAACATGGCTTTAGGGCATATGATTGCCAACCAACCAACATTTAACTTTAAGATTAGGCGTTGTGGTGACGGAGGTTCTCAGTTCAAGATTAAAAAACGGATTAATCAGGAACTGGCTAAAGTCAATGCTAAGATGGAAAAGAAGTTAGCAGATAATAAAGAACAAGCTAACAATAAGAAATCTAAGAAAAAATCTAAAAAGTAGTTGACAAACTCTATCCCTTCTGTTAAGATATAAAAGAAAGGTTAAGCTCCAGTAGCTCAGTTGGATAGAGCATCGGTCTTCTAAACCGAGGGTCAGAGGTTCAAGTCCTCTCTGGAGTGCCATTTTACTTATGCACATTTTTATTGAAGAAGAATATGGATACAGATACTGGGTTTGGAGCCTAGAAAAAGATAAGTCTGAAATTATCCAGTGGTGGGAAAGCCTAGAATCAGTTGATGATTACTTTTTTAACCCATCAAAATCATTACCCTTCGGTAAAGTCAGTCCACTACCAGAAGATTGTATGAACCTGCCAGATACTGAAGGTTATTTACATTTGCACATGGACGAAGATTCCTATTTAAGATTCAACGGTGTCATCTATTATCACAAAGGTTATACTAAATTAATTTAAACTTGGGGTGTAGTTCAACTGGCAGAACGCCTGACTGTTACTCAGGAAGTTGTTGGTTCAAATCCAGCCGCCCCAGGCATATTACGAAGGGCTCTTAGCTCAGTTGGTCAGAGCACCCGACTCATAATCGGATGGTCCTCGGTTCAAGCCCGAGAGAGCCCACCAAATGAAAGTGTAAGAAATGAAAAAAATAATTCATGTAAATCAGCATAAGATAAAAGCAAATACAAAAAACAAGACGGACGAACCAGTCCTGACTGTTAAAACATATAAAGATAACATTTACGCACACGAAGCAATTATCCGTACCAAAGACGGTGTAGAGATTGCCCGTGTCATATACCAGCCTCACAAGCCGCTTAGTTGTGGTGCAAGAGTCTGGATTGAAGTAGACACTGACAATGTTGATGTTGAAACAATAGATAGAAACGAGAGTCAATAGCTCAACTGGTAGAGCATCGGACTTTTAATCCGCAGGTTCTGGGTTCAAGTCCCAGTTGACTCACCATCCACCAGCCCCCCAAGTCAATTCTTGACATTTACGATTGTGAATAAATTAACATGAACAGCTATTTATGTTAGGCTCATTAGTATAGGATTATCATATATGAATTGAGTTTAAATCACTAGGGGCAAATATGCTTCTCCCTGTTCAGCGGTGGTGTTGCGAGCCATCTTGGTCCTGCAAGCTCTCAGGTTGTGGATTATAAAAATTAAATGGAGATTTTTCATAAAAAGTCAACATCCAAGAAAGAGTGCTGGGGGAGACCTTTTTCTGACATAGCTCAGTTGGTAGAGCAAGTGACTGTTAATCACTGGGTCGTAGGTTCGAATCCTACTGTCAGAGCCATTGTAAATAAGTAATAACTGGAAGATAGATAAAGAAGAAACTGTTGGAATGAAAACCTTAAAGCTTGATAGCTCTTACCGACCAATACAAGTCATCGACTCATTCGATGCATTTTGTATGATTTATATGGGAAGGGCAAATCTAGTTGAAGTATATGATGACAAATATATCCGCTCTGCATATCAAAAGTTTCCTTTACCCAGTGTTATATCAATCAACAGGTATGTCAACTTCTCAAAGATAACATTGAATTGTAACAAGGGTAATATTTTCTGGAGAGACAATTATACATGCCAGTATTGTGCAATTGAATTCCCAGAAAATTACTTAACCCTTGACCATGTAACTCCCAGAAGTAAGGGCGGTCCAAAGACTTGGGAAAACATTGTTACAGCATGTAAGAAGTGCAATCAGAAGAAAGGAAGTAAATTGCCTCATGAGGCTGGAATGATTCCAATTAAACAGCCAACACATCCGCCGCCCCATGTCTTCCACTCAGTAAAAACGGAATTGGTTGATGACAAGTGGTTGCCATATTTAATCGGATACAAACCTTAGTTTACTTAACAAATCAGATATAGTATAATAATATAATGAATACGCCGCTGTAGCTCAATTGGCAGAGCACCTGATTTGTAATCAGGGGGTTGTAGGTTCAATTCCTATCAGCGGCTCCATATGGAGAGGTGTCCGAGTGGTTTATGGTTCTGGTCTTGAAAACCAGTGTAGGTTTATCCCTACCGTGGGTTCGAATCCCACCTTCTCCGCCATTTATTCAGTGTACATTAAAAGGGGTGGGACGGTCATGTCGTCCCCCTCTTGTACACCCGATGGGTTTTCTACTACTTGATTGACTCTAGACTCCTGTCCCTTGTGAACATAAGGCTTGCCTCTTTTCATTGCAGCTTTAGCTTCATCAATTGACCTTCTCAAGTCTTCGAGCGTCGGACCAAAGGTTACATTGCTTGGGGCAGAAGTTACACTGACAAACGGAGGGTTCATTCTGCTCCAAGGAAGTGTCGAGATTGAAGATACCAAACCAACTAATTCTCCTCTTTCGTTCATGATTGGTGACCCTGAAGAACCTGGGGCAGTCCAGATTGTATACATGTTGCGATTTGTCATTTCAGCAGACATCCTCATGACACCAGCGAATAATCCTTCGGTTATGTACACGGCACCACCAGACTCATTGGGAAATATCATTCCATAGGGTGCACTAATATTATATACACCCTCTCCGTAGTCTGGTTCTTTTCTTGCGACACTCAAAGCCTTCCTGTTAATTGAGCTTTCGATAATGCAGATGTCAGCCCTTGGGTTTCGAAGCCAAGGTTCACTGTTGGTGTTATATCTTGTTCCATTATTATCGTGAAGTGTTAATGTCTTCTTAGTAACAATCAATTCAATTGGTCCAACGATTCCCTCCGACTCACTAAATGATTTCATCACTCTGGGTGGAACTTGATTTGCAGTTATCTTGTTTACCTCGTGGCAAACATGGTCGGCAGTGAGCACTAATGTTTTCGGCTCTCCACCTAGCTTATAATCATTCCAAATAATAGAAGCAGAGCCCACTGCACCAAGTTTCATAAACTCAGCGCACTTTTTCTCTTCTATATTCTTGGCATCAAAACCACAACCCGAAATTACAATCGATTTTTTTACTTGCAAAAAAGAATTTCTTACCGCATGTTTATGACTGGCACATCCCGATATCACAAACAAACTGCCGATAAGAAGCCCAAAACACATATTTTTAATAATATTACTCACTACACTATAAGCTCCTTGCCTCAAGGCATTTAATTTAACTAGATGTTGAATAGACAAAATCTTTAAATCACTATTTACAACTGTGGCATTTGGTACTTTTTATGCAAAGGAATTCATGTGAGTAAAAAAATATATGTCCTCGATACCAGTGTGTATTTGACTGACTTCAAATCACTCAAGGCGTTTGATAATAATGATGTTGTAATCCCTCTCAAAGTTTTAGAGGAATTAGATAAACATAAAAAAAGACAAGATGCTGTCGGCTCTAATGCTAGACAGATTATTCGAATCTTTGATGAGATGCGAGCATCTGGAAGTCTTTATCATGGGGTAAAGATTGTACCAGAAAATCCCAACTCTGGCGTTGCCTATGTGCACTCTTATGATGAGAGTTGTTTACCGTCCGAGTGGGATTCACAAGACCCAGACAATCAAATCATTGCTACTGCATTAACTCTTAAAAATAAGAATCCTGAGACACCTGTCATAATGGTCTCTAGGGATATTAATCTAAGGGTGAAGTGTGACTCTGTAGACTTGAAGGCACAAGATTATCAAGAGAGTCAAGTAGTAGAATCATTGAGTGAGGTATACACGGGATTCAAAAAGATTCCAGTAACTTCAGGCGCAATTGATTCTTTTTATGTAGAGAAGGAACTTGAAGTTCCAGAGAATATACAACTATATCCTCATCAATTTGTGTTGCTTGTTGCGGGCACAGATGAAAAGAAATCTGCAATCGCAATCTATGACGCTCAAGCTGATAAGCTTCAAAAACCCCACCAATATAAAAAAGAAGTCTGGGGTGTGAAGCCAAGAAATAAAGAACAGAACTGTGCACTAAACTTGTTGATGAATCCTGATATCAAACTGGTGTCCCTAATTGGTAAGGCTGGCTCAGGAAAGACGCTGTGCGCCATGGCAGCGGGCTTAGAACAGACAATATCAGAGTCCAAGACGCAGATGTATACGAGGATGATAGTTTCCAGACCCGTACAACCCCTTGGAAAAGACATCGGTTTCTTACCAGGAACTATGGAAGAAAAAATGGCTCCATGGTTAAAGCCAATTCAAGATAACCTACAGTTCTTGATGGGTAATGACAGTATGACATTGGACATGTATGTAGAGCATGGTAAGATAGAAGTTGAAGCACTTACTTATATTCGTGGACGCTCAATCTCAAATGCTTATATTATTATTGACGAAGCTCAAAACTTGACCCAGCACGAATTAAAGACTATTATAACGAGAGTGGGCGAAGGCACAAAGATTGTTCTTACTGGCGATGTCGAGCAGATTGATAATATCTATATTGACGAAGTTACCAATGGTCTTACATACGGCGTTGAAAAGTTGAAAGAATTCTCCATAACTGGTCACATCACTTTACTTAAAGGTGAGCGTTCAGAACTTGCAACAATTGCCGCCAAGAATTTGTAATAATTTAAATTTTTTCTATTTACAAACACTAAATTTCATGTTACATTGTGTATGTGAAAAACATATAATAGGAGAGGAACATAATCATGTCCGAAGAAAACAATAACGAAAATAACCCTGAGTTGCCCGAGACAAGGCTTGATGAAAACGAGAACCCTGACATTGCCAAGGAAGTTGAGCTTGATAATGAGCTTAAGTCTTGGTTTATTGAATATGTTGGAAAGCGCATGGAGCCTGAAGACGGAGTTGTAACTGTCGGCATGGTTGTACAAACATTTGCTGAAGAGTTTCCTGAGTTCCTCATGGTCGTCGCTGAAGAGAATTGGATTCGTGGTTACCGCCAAGGCGTCGCAGACTCCGAGGAGGGCGTCCGTAGAGCACTAGAAGAAGCTGGTGTAGAAGCAAAGATTACATTGCCTCCTGTTGCCGAAGAGACCGAAGAATAAGGTCGTTCAATGAGCACTAGAGAATATATCGTCAAGTCATCAAAGAAGTCGTTACAGGAGAGAAGGGAATATTCTCTCTTTAACGATATTCAAGTCTATATAAAAGATAGTCTTCCTGATACGGTCGACATGTCGGTTGTGCTTCGTGATATAGAAAATACAATCCCACCAGAACTAGTATATGGAGTTGAGGTTATCATTATTGGTAAATTCGAGATTCTTGATAAGCGTGGCGTAAAGGCTGCGTTCTTGGATGGTGGAATTTATATTACAAACGACCAGGACAATAATGCTGACATCTTCGATGATATCGTTCATGAAATATCTCACTCAATAGAGTCCACTCATGGTTCGGTCCTCTTCGCTGACGGCGAGCTAATCGACGAATACATGGGCAAAAAGAGAAGATTGATTGATTTACTTAGGGCTGACGGGCACATGGTTCCACCTGATATATATGATAGTCATCAATATAGCGTAGAATTCGATGAGTTCTTACACTATGAGTTGGGTGCCGAAAAGGCTACAAACTATTCAAAGGGTTTATTTATTGACTCATATGGTTCGGTTTCTATATCTGAATACTTTGCAACAGGGTTTGAAACATACTATGTTGATACCGAGGGTTCACAGTTATCTAAAATTAGCCCTGTGTTGCACCAGAAGATAGAAACACTAATAGATACTAATTATAGTTTGGAGGATTAGCAAATGAGAAACGAATCAGAAATTATTTCTAGAAAATATGAAATAAACCAATCTGCGGGACGAGCGGTCATTACCGTAAGCCTTTCACCGAGCTTGGGGCGTGAGCCTACAGTTACTGTTAAAACAAGAGATGTGCGAACATGGCTTGAGAATAAAGAAGGTATTAAGCTTGGAGAGGCAATCCAAGGAGGAGCCATCAACAACAACATGTCCAGAAGACTTGGGAATAATAAGACTGTAGAAGACTTACAAATGACATATGTTTTTGAAATTCAGACAGAAAAGGTTGTTGTTGAAGAGACACCAGTGGTTAAAAAGGCACCACCTTCTACAAAAGCTCCTGAGAGCCCTGTAGTAGCCGCCACGCCAGTTAGAAGGACTAGGACACCCGCTAAGTCGGTCACTGCCTCAGAATCCAAGCCAGAGCCAAAGAAGAGCACTCGAAGGACTAGAACTAAAAAGTCCACAACTGCTGCTTCAAAATCTACGACTACTATCAAAAAAGGAGATAAATAATGTCTAATACAAATACAAAAACCGTTGTCATGTCACTAAAAGAATTAAACTATGTACTTCCCAACCTCGAAACTGTTAAAAAGGTTGAAAATAGTGCAAATAAAATCTTGCATATTGGCATCAAAGGTGATATAGTTACTGTAGAGGCTGAAGTTGCTGCACCCGTCGCTAAGAAGGTTACAACTACCGCAGCTAAAAAGACTACGACTACTAAGGTTACGACTGGTGCTAAGACAACGACAACGGCTAAGAAAGCTACCACTACCACCAGAACTAAGAATAAGAAAAACTCTTAACACGACTGGAGGTGCCACTTGGCACATGTATCATTTTCCGCTCTAAAAAACTGGAACCAGTGTCCTTTCTATTATAAACTTACCTATGTCGATAGAATCAAAGGATTCGAAGGTAATCAGTATACAGCTTTTGGAACTGCCCTTCACACGGTGTGTGAAAACATCATGAATGGCTCAACAGAGTCTCCAGAAAAGATGTTTGATACAGAGTTCCTCAAAGAGCTACAGGCACTGCCCAAGCATGTGCAAACAGAAATTACTGTTAAGGTCATCACGACCATGCGTGACGCAGGTAAGCGACTCGCCCCCGCAGCAATTCCCTATCTTCGTGAAACTTTTGGCGATTTTGAATTAGTTTCAACAGAAGAGGAATTAATGGAACCCATCCAGTTGGATGAAAGTCACGGCTATAATTTCAAGGGCTTTATTGACCTTGTTATCAAGACCCCTGACAATAAGCTTCATGTTATTGACTGGAAGACTTGCTCTTGGGGTTGGGATGCACACCGCCGTGCGGACCCTATGACAACATATCAATTAACTTATTACAAGCACTTTTACGCTCAAAAGTTCGCAGTCGACCCAAAAGACATTGAAACACACTTTGCTCTTTTGAAGCGAACAGCAAAGAAAGACATTGTAGAAATCTTTCGTGTAACTTCTGGTCCGAAAAAAACTTCAAATGCACTTAACTTATTGAACAAAGCGTTGTATAATATAAACAATGGAAATTTCATTAAGAATAAAATGGCTTGCAGCAAATGTGAATTTAAGGGCACCAGTCATTGCCCATAGAAGGAAAATACAATGACAAGTAAAAATAAAATTAAAGTACTCACCTTATCAGACCACCCGTTAGCACCATCGGGCGTCGGCATCCAAACAAGATTATTTATCGAAGCGCTCCTCAACACTGGGGATTATGAGTTCGTTTCACTTGCTGGAGCCCACAAGCATGATGACTACACTCCGATGAAAACAGAAAACTATGGAGATGATTGGAAGATTTATCCAGTCGACGGCTATGGAAATGTTGAAGTCGTCCGCTCAGTTGTTCGAACCGAACGACCAGATGTGATGTGGATGATGACTGACCCAAGGTACTGGTCTTGGTTGTGGCAAATTGAAGACGAAATCCGACCACTTGTCCCTATGGTATATTATCATGTTTGGGACAACTATCCAGCACCAAAGTTTAATGAAAAATACTATCGTTCTAATGATGTCGTGGTCGCAGCCTCTAAGTTGACAGAAAATGTTTTAAACGAAGTAGTGCCAGACCTCAAGACGCCTAGAATCCCTCACACTGTCGATGAGTCTTCATTCAAGGTATTAGACGAGGAGGAAGTAGAGAAGTTTCGACAAGAGCATGTAGATGGAACTGATAAGGTTTTATTCTTTTGGAACAATAGAAATACAAAGAGAAAGCACCCTACGACTCTTCTCTGGTGGTTTAAAGAGTTTGTAGAAGAGGTCGGTCGTGATAATGTTGCTCTTCTTCTGCACACAGACCCCAAGGAGCCAGTTGGCTGTGATATTGAACACAACCTTAAAGAGTTGGGTCTAGACCACGGAGAGGTCATGATTTCTCCCCTTAAATATTCTGAAGATAAGATGGCTATGTTATACAACATGGTTGACTGTACAATTAATATTTCAGATGCTGAGGGTTTCGGCTTGGCAACATTAGAGTCTTTATTTTGCGGCACCCCGATTATTGTCTCAAACACTGGTGGTCTTCAAGAACAAGTCACAGATGGTAAAGACTGCTTTGGCGTCGGAATTGACCCAACTGCAAAGACTTTATTAGGCTCTCAGGTCGTTCCCTATATTTATGAAGACCATATTTCAAAAGAAGACTTTCTCGCAGCAATGAGAAAGGTATATAATATGACGAAGGAAGAGCGGACCAACTTAGGTCTAAAGGGTAGAGATTATGTTAAGAATAATTATTCTTTAGAATCTTATGGGAACCAATGGAACAATCTTATTAAAGAGATTCATGAAACACAAGGTTCGTGGGAAACTAGAAATCATAAAAATTGGGAATTAATCGAGGTTAACAATGGCTAAAATTATAGTAAGAGGTCCAGCCCTATCACAATCTGGCTATGGAGAGCACTGTCGAAGTGTTCTTTCTGCACTTAAGGATACTGACCACGACATACACTTAATCAGTGTTGGTTGGGGTGAGACTGGATGGGTCTATGAGGATACAGAAGAGCGTAGGTGGATTGATTCTTTAATCATTAAAACCGCACAAGAACAAGTATCCGACTTCGACCTTTCCATTCAGGTTCAGCTACCAAGCGAGTGGCAACAGTTGGCATCAAAGAATATCGGCATTACAGCAGGTGTAGAAACCACTTCTGCTCCTGAAAGTTGGAAAGCGGCTTGTAATTCAATGGATGCAGTGATTACTCCCAGTAATCATTCTGCAAACAGCCTTCGAACTGAAGAATCAAACAACATTCATGTCATTGGTTATGGCTTCCGCACAGCAAATACTAAATCTACAGATTCACTTGGACTGGAACTTACAACAGAAAAAAACTTTCTCTCTGTAGCACAGTGGAGTCCAAGGAAAAACATTGAGCAAACTATTTCATCTTTTGTTCAAGAGTTCATGCTCGAAGATGTGGGTCTAATTCTCAAGCTTTCTTTAAAGAGCGGCAGCGCTATTGATAGACACTATACGCTAGATAGAATTAAAACATTCTTAGGGGCAGCACCTCCATCAATGAAGTGTAAAATATATTTATTACACGGTAGCCTTAGTAATGAACAAATGCTTTCGCTGTACAAGAATGAAAAAGTCATGGGTTATATTACCACTTCACATGGAGAGGGGTTTGGACTACCTGCGTTCGAGGCAGCTTGCTCCAGCCTGCCAATCATCGCTCCCAACTGGGGCGGACTCACTGAGTTCACTTCTTCAGGCGATAAGGTTCTAGTCAATGAGATTGATTATGAAGTCCGTGACTTAGAGGAATATCATGTCTGGGAAGGCGTTCTAGAAAGTAACACTCAATGGTGTTATCCAGATACTGTAAGCTTGCGTTCTCAAATGAGGCAGCTTTACAGTGATACAACTACAGCCAATAAGAACGCAAAGAAATTAAAAACACATTTAGCAAAGAAATTTGCTAACAAAACCATAAAAACTGAATATAATAATGTTATCAACAATGTTTTGAGTAATAAAGGAGAAACAAATGAAACTGAGTAATCAAGCAATCGGTGCACTAATGATGGCGCTCCAAAAGAGCCTTATGGAACAGACAGATATTGTCCCTGTACTACAAGGCTTTGAATTCGAAAAGAGTGAAGAGACCAAACGCTGGGGAACCAAAAATGGTGAACTACAAGTGGCGAACCCTCCAACTCTTTCAGTTGATACAGAAGAGAATTAATGCCGAGATATTGCTACCATTGTGAAGACTGTGGCGAGGCATACGAGGTCGTACACTCTATGGGGCAAAGCCCAGATACTTGTACTCTGTGTGGCACCTCGGGAAAGCTTAAAAAGATACCGACACTCTTTTCGGTAGATAGCACCTCTTCTGGTACAGGCACCACAGCGAAGCAAAGAGTGGACGAATTCATTACCGCCGCAAAAGACGAACTAAAACAACACAGAGATGAGCTTTCAAAGAAAGAGCACGAGGGGTAGGTCGACATGGAACCAATGTTATATATTTTAATTGCTCTATCTGTGAGCACTAATGTAGTTTTAGTTTGGTATATTAAGCGACTAATGTCAAATTTAGAAGATGCTACCATGGAACTTGTTGAAAACATTGATGTTTTCCAAGGCAACCTTGAACAAATTCTAAATACTGATTTGGTTGCTGGTGAACCAATTGTAATGCAGTTACTTGATGATGTCAAGCTCTTGGGCGCACAAACAGAAAACATCAAAAACAGACTTTTGCCGCAAGGTGAGGATAAGGAATAAAATGGCTGAAGAGAAGAAGAAGCGCCGCAGAGGACGAAAGTCAAGTGGCAGACATTATTTTACACAACTACATGAAGATGCCATTGTTGAATATAATACAATTAGTGACAGGGCAAGGAGGGAAGAGTTATATGTAAAATTGATTCAACCCGCCATGAGTGAATTGGTTGATAAGATTGTCTATACATATAAGTTTACTACATTACCAAACATAGCAGACTTGCAAGATGAGTGCAAAATCTGGCTGACTACGGTTTTAGAAAAATTTAATCCTGAAAAGGGTTCCAAGGCATTCTCTTACTTCAGTGTCATTACAAAAAACTGGTTCATTCACAAAGTAAAAAAACATGCAATCCAGCGCCAAAGGGAAATAACCTTTGACCAGATGCCACGGTCAATTGAACAAAAATATCTTTCAACTAAGAATCCCTATGAGGAACAGGTTGAGTTAATTCAATTCAGAGCAGCGTTACATTCTGAAATCTCTAAGTGGGGCGAGCTTCCTATGAAGCCTTCCGAGGAGAAAGTGTATAAGGCTGTTAAAGTCTTATTAGAGAACCCAGACGACATCGAAATTTTCAACAAGAAAGCTATTTACTTGTACTTAAGAGAGTTAACTGGTCTTAATACTAAGCAAGTGGTTAGCAACCTCAACAAGTTGAGAGAAAAATACAGAGTCTTCAAAAACAATTGGGATGAAGGCGCTGTCTCTCACACAGACGGGAGTACAGTTGATTGTCAAACAATAACAAAACAGGAAAAGAGCAGCTAGACGAATTGCTCAAGGAGACGATGACGAATATTCGTGCCGACAGGGCGATTACATCGACACTCCTAACTGACCTTGTGCAAGAGATGAAATCTCAGGGCGGGTCAATAACTATAATTCAACAGTGCGGCTTAATCGCTTCAAAATATGTAGAGACACTACAGCGCTCAAACGAGCAGCTTGTAAAACTCACGGCACTGCTTCATAAAAAAACAGCTAACGCCTCCGAAGAACTGTCTTCTCTTGAAAAGGAAAAGATATTCGATATGCTAAATGACAGCGGCTCGGAGGAAGGTGACGATGGCTGATTTCGAAGAGCCCAAAGAATTTGCCTTTGGCGATTTAAACCCTGTACAAAAGCCGAGAGCAGCAAAGACCGCAGACCCAAGCAGTATGTCCATTTTGGATGTATTGAAAGAGGTTGCAATAACTCATTATACACCCGATGCAACTAAGGGCACTGGTCCTTATAAGGGCATTGTTTTGCGTGTAGAAGAAGAGATGAGTCAGAATGAGCCCGCCCCTGGCAATTGGCTTTCTACCGTGTTTGGTAAACAGGGTATGTTTGGTGGACTCTTCACGGCACCAAAAAAATTAAAAAGGTTTAAAGTAAGAATACCTGAAATTCATGTTACATTGCCTTCTCCAAAAAAGTATGCTCAAGACCCAAACGAAAAGGGCGACCATCAAAAAATAATTAATATGTACCCGACATTTATCGCTCACGATTCAAATGTTGAAGGTGCTGGACCAGGAGATTTGGTTTGGGTTGATTATGGCTCTAAAGAGAACTTCGACGACCCGACTTATATTGGTCCCGTATTTCCACCACCCGACAGCGGGCAAGGTGGCGCAGGTGGTTCTGGCGGCGGAGCATCAGGTTCTGATGCCTTCGGCAACTGTGGCGGCGGCTCTGGGTTGTCTGGAGCCTCTGGCGGCTCGCTGACTGCACCCAGTGTTCCAATAACGGACGCTAGTATAAAGTGGAAGAACGCAATGTATCTTTCATCTACGCAGACCAAGACAAGGAATAACCAAGACCCAATGAAACCCAAAGTGTACATGGCTGGGTATTCTTTCGACAATACTAAAAAGTATATCGAAGCGGGTGGTTCAGGTCGGGCTGTATCTGGAAAGGTCGGGCTTGGCTGTGTAGCAAACATAAACAATCTCTTGGCAAAGTTTCTGACAGCCCAAAGAATTGCAGTTGAGGACCAAGCAGATAGAGGATATGCCTTCGGCGGTAAACCAGTCAACCCAACTCAAGGTGGTGTTGATTGTAGCGGCTTTGTCAGTGCCGTAAGAAATATGATGGAATTCATGATTTATCCAGACATACAGCATGAAGGGTTGTCTGGGTACAATCTAGAACCAAAAGCTGGAGATGTGACGAAGAAGAATTGGAGAAGTTTCAGCATATTAGTAAGACCAACTTATGGCTCTCTTACAAAACCAAAGGTTGACATTTATAAACATAAGGAAGGATGGGACTGGGTTGAGCCTATGGCTTTGAAGAAAGCTGGGGTGTCTATTTCCGAACCAGAGAATTATAAAAATTATCTTACAAAGGTCACCAACGGAGACTTTGGTCCAGACACTGCTGTCCCAACAAATTACTTTCAGGTTGAAGGAACTTTTCATTTTATGCCTGGAGACGAAATAACCCATACTCCACCTAGTCCTCCTTCGTGGGCAAAATCAAAACTAGGAATTTCCCATATCATGGTTGTGTTCACCGACCCAGAAGGAAATCTTCGGCTGGCTGAGTCAGGCGGTCCTCACGGTGGCACAGGCTCACGACCCTTGCAGGAATATTTGGATAGTGCAAAAAGCACAGGTCATAAAATATGGATGTGGCAGAGACCAGAGTGGTCATATGTCTGGTCCCAAGTGGGAGGTCGCCCTGATGAACCATGGACACCAGAGCTTTGCAAAAAACTTGCTGGGGAAGAATACTTCGGCGCACCAAGCCTTGCTAAGGCAGCAACAGAAGACGGTGTTGCAACAGCAACAGTATCCGAAGATGGTACTACGACTGAAAAGAAAACAGATGCTGTTGGAACAAAGCTAGAACCGAAAATTACTGTTGAGAATATAACAAGAGCACAAGCACTTACTGCGTCTACAACCCAAGAAGAAAAAGATGAAATCATGGCGCTCCCAGCAGATTCCTCTTCTGCACAGATGGCTGCAACCGCAGCAGGCAAGCGAGCAATTGAGAAATCTCTAGAAGAAGCAAAGACGCCAGCATCAACACCTGCAACCGAATCAACTGCGGCTCAAAACACGACACCTTCTCCAGCACCTGTACCTGTTGCTACATGCGGCGGAGGAAGCTATACTCCAGGTCAGCCGTTTACTATTGGTGCAGATAGGGCTGGTACGCCAATAGGAAATGTCCCATTTATTGGAACACTTGGTGAGGTAAGAACGAATCCAAAGATGAAGGTTATAAAATCTCCTGTTGATTTTGATATGCAAGACGGAGGCAAGGCTGGTTGGTACTCTAAAAATCCGAGAATGAGAGAAGATGTGGCTGCAAACCTTGTTGAGGTCAGAAATATTGTTAAAGAACTCGGAGGGCAAATTTCTTCCTCTGGTGCTCGCAGGCTGTTATCGACTAAGGTAACAGCGGGTCGTAGTGCCACCTCGTTCCACTATACGGGCTTGGCAGTCGATTTGTTACTTCCACACACAGCAAAAAAGCCTGAGAGGGATATTTTTATAGTAGAGCACGATACTTCTGTTCCAGGCAAGAAAAGATTTATTGTGTGGGCTAAGTCCTCTAAAACCTCTGGAGTTGTTGATAAAGGTCAGATTAAGTTTGAAGTAGAACATAAAACATTAAACGCTATTAGAGAAAAAAATGGTCAACCACCCGTCATCGAACCAGTAACTGGATATTTTGTCAATATTACAAAAATTATGATGGCATATGGTCTTGAAGGTATCGGTCCCGTTGGTAAGAGTTGGTATCAGAAATCTGCCGCAGGAGGGGCATCTGAGGCTTGGCATTTTGACTTTAGAAATAATGCGGGCTTGACCACTGGTTCAACGACTTTTGGAATGGTCCTTGAAACATTTGCAAATCCCTCAGCCGACCCTCCGTGGAGAGAGGCTGGAAGAGTTTGGCGAGGCGGATATTTTGGAAAATAATTTAATACAGGAGCATTGCATCTCATGTCTTCAATGAAAAAATCAATTGACCTAGAAGGTTTCTTTAAAAGAAATAACGAATTGTTGGAAGCCTCCGCTTCAAGCTTAAAGATATCTAAGCGAGGTATTGCAGGGAATCAATTACCAGAACCAGTTCCAGAATATGTGGAAGCTGAATGTGAGACTGTATATAAAGGACAGAATAATTCTTTTATCGTTCTTGGTAGAGACCGACCCGCCTCACGGCTAAGTGGTTATGGCGGCTCTGGTGATACACAGGCTTCGATGGTCGATATTGTTGTGGGAAGAATGGCATCTCAGCCTCTCTCACAAGATGAAGAGGGAAGCGCCATCTTTGCAGACCCAAATTTTAAAGTTGATGCAGCAAGAATCTATATAAGCCAAAAAACCGATATTGATGAGAACTTCGAATTGGCAGATGGTAATGTTGGAAATTCAAAAACAAAATCAGCTATTGGGCTGAAGGCTGATGGGATTAGGCTTGTTGCACGAGAAGGTATTAAATTGGTAACAAGAACTGACCAAAAGAATTCTCAAGGAGCCGATGTAAAAGCGGTGTCTGGAATTGACTTGATAGCTGGTAACGACGACACAGACCTCCAGCCATTATCAAAGGGCGATAACTTAGCAGAAGCACTTAGTCGAGTTGTGTTTCACCTTGATAAATTAAATGGAATAGTCGATTACTTTTTAATGCAGCAAATACAAATGAACATTGCTCTTACGACACATACGCATTTGATTCCTATCCTTGGCACGACTCTCCTATCGCCACAGTGTGTTTCTTCGGGTATCTCAACTGTAAAGAATCTAACTTTGACATCTAAAATTGATTTAGCTAAGCATAAAGCAAACTTAAAAACCTTCAAGAAAACCTACTTATCAAAAGCAGGTAACAAGTACATAAACAGTAAGTATAACAAGGTTAATTGATAATGTCAAGAAAAAAGAAAACCAGCCCAATGGAGAGGTTTCCGTCGTTCCCTGAATCGGCAACACACTCTGTCAATTCAATAAAGAAAGTTGCTCTCCGAAGCAGACCGTCATATTTCAAGACCAGCCCCATTGGTAATAAAGACGAGAAGTTGAAGGGCGACATTGTTGATGTCTTATCGAACGGTACGAAGCTTATTGTTCTCGACGAGGGCATTGGTTATGCTTGTGCGTGGGCACATGTTCTGGTCGTTGGAAAGGATTACGGCAATACAAAGTTATATGTTCATAGGGAAAATATTAGAAAGCTAACTGGTACCGCTGACACTGCACCAGAAGACATTTCATCTGCTAGTGTTGTTGGTGGCAATAGAAGGGTTCCTCCAATCATTGATTGGACATCTCTTGAGCCCAACAAAAGCCACTTTGACCCTTACGATGCAAAATATAAAGTCTGTGTTGAGTTAAAACAATATCAATCAGCAGGCGCAGACGATATTGATAATAGATTAAAAATTGGCTGCTCAGAAGGTTTAAAAATCATTCTTCGTGATAATGGAAAGCCACACGATGACGAAACAGTTGCGAACTATATTAGCAAAGTGGAAAATAAAGAAATATTCCAGTTCTGTGCGGCAGAGGAATATTTTGTTGACCTTCGCCCCAACACTTATTTAAAAGTTTTAGTAACTCTTCCAATGCGATACTTGTCCGCAATCGCCAATGATAAGAGTATTGTAGAGGTCGACGGTATCATCGCCACAACTCGGTGGGATGTTTTAGAAGATGTGGTTTTTAAAGCTTCTTACAATACTTTAAAGTTTAAACAAGATATTAAAAAGACATCAACCCTGTTGACTGAGTACGGTAAGCAAATTTCTCGATTCAAGGGTACTGTTACAGATTACGATGCTATCTTCGAGGCAGAAAATGTTGAAGCAATCGTCGCACCCCTGCAACAACTGATGGATGATAACGGGCTCACATCAAGCCCATTTGAAATGAATGAGACACTTGAGCTAGGGTGGGACTCTACACTTACTCTCATTTATGTATCCCTGCTCAGAGAATCAGGAAACACGATTGTATTTTCTAAAGGAGTTGAACAACTCTCAGATTCAGTCCCGTTTGACTCACAAAGGACACAGGGATATTTATGGAATCTAAATGAAATTAAAAACATCACTCCTGATACTTTGCCGTGGACAGATTTCTTGTTCGCATATACACTTCCAGAACCACCGAAAGTCAATCCAAGCAAGAAGAAGGACAGCCGCAATTTTCACGAAAATATTGGAACCGTTGAGGGTGCCAAAGAAAAGCTTTCTAAAAAGATGTCAACAGCCTACAATGATTCTCCTATCAAGACATATAGAGATAAAATTTCAGAAGATATAGATGTAGGTAACCTTGAGACTAAATTTAATTTGTATCGTGATAGAGTAGATTCCTACGATTTTGTTGGAGACTTCACGGCATCATGTGAAGGAATTCAGAAAACAATTGATAGTATTAACACGGTCGACGACGCTTTTGAGGCAGTCCTTGACAAGGTAAACATTGCCGACCTTATAAGTCAGTGTATGGGTCAAATAACCTCAGACTTGTCTAATGTTCAAGACTTAGACGAATCAATTCGTTCGGCAGTCCAATCCAGCCCAGGTGATTTCGGCTCAGGAGTGGGTCTAAACGACATCGCAGATGTTGAGTTGGGATATGACGAGCTAAAATCTAGTATCCCTTCCGATGTAAATGTTGACCTTGAAAGCTTAACATCGCTGAACATAGATACACTCGGCGTCGGAAAACACTCATTCAACGAGCTTGGTCTCACAGGATTGACCGTGGATTCCCTTGGGATGTGCGACATCAAAATAAAGGATATCTCGGGCATTTCTACAAAAGACTATATTGAGGTCGACCCAGTTGATGGCGCTGTTGTAATTTTAAAAACGGGACAGAGAATAACAGAGGGCGTTGAAGTAGACGCACAAGAAATCCTAAACAACGGCGGACCTGAAAATTATTCTATGAATCAACTTGGACTTTGTTTAACAACCGTTTCAGACATTGGCTTCAATGAACTAAATATGGAACAGCTTGGGTTAAGTGGCTTGACCTTTGATTCGCTTGGATTATCAAGCCACAGCGTTGGAGAACTGTCTTTAAAAATAAAAGAGCTTGGCATTTCAGGCGCAACAGAAGTGCTAGATAATTTAGGTGCCGATAAGATACCTGGTTTGAGTTCTGTATCTGACAAGGCGAAGAGCCTTGGCATCGATGATTCGTTAACAAAAGATTTAGACATGGCTCAGGAGAAGTTGGATAAATTAAAGGATTTTCCGACCACGCCCCAGCTAAAAACAGATGCATTTTCTCAAACGAAGCCCAAGATGCCACCTTCTCTGGCGATGAGTTTTCCTGATTCTCTCCCCACTCAAGATATTATGGCATCCATGGGTGATGCAATCGAGGGTGCTTTGACGAGCTTGTTGAACGAAATTTTCGTTGCAATGGTAAAGAATGTTTTACAAAACTTGACTGACTCATGTAGTGATACTACAGGCGAGGGAGAACAGTTTGGTAAATCTAATTTAAATGAAATGCTAGAAGACAGCATTCCCGACAGTTCACCTGGACAAGCTGGACCTAATGAGGCTCTCGCAGCCCTTATGGATACGGCTGGATTCGACGACTTTAATGCTCCAGATGCAGCATCGAAGAGAGCAGAAGTTGTTTCAATGCTAGATGATGTATCTCTCCTCTTAACCCCCGTTGAACTATGCACTTTAATTAACGGCACGGCAACAAGAAAAACCCTCACAATGGTAAGAAGCTTGTTGACTGCGAGCTACCCTAACATCAATATAACAAGAAAATCTCAAGTTGTGAGATTTTTTAAATCATTTGGCTCCATGATAGACCCATCTATCTGCCGAATCCTTGAGTCTCCAACTCCTGCTGCTCCAAATTATATTGTCGGGGACACATTATGCAACCCTGCGGCTTCAGAGGCGGATGAGTTAAGAAGTAATTTATTAAGAGACAGGGGTGATATGACACCCGAGCAAATATCAGACCAGTTGAACCGAGCGAGAGATAGGAAAGCAAATGCGGCAAAGGTGCTGGCTGACTTTGTAAATAAAGGACCACTCTCTGATGACTTTGCCCCGCCACCCGTGTTCTGCCAGAAGGGTAGCGAAGAGCCTTCAAACGCATCTCCAGATGTCAACAGTGCCCGTTCGTCTCAAAAGCAGAAAGGTCTCGTTGACTTATCGCACGATTCAATTGATTATATGACGGAGAAGGCTGTAGACTTAATGTTTGAACCAGTCTATATGGCTTTCTCTTCTGACATATTAGCTTATCCATCGGCATTTATCAAAGCTCCTGACGCCGCAGAGAAGAGGTCTGTTGCGGGTGATTCAGCACTTGCTATCAGCTATTACGGCTCGCCACAAGAGGAAGCAGTCGATATTCCAACTGGCAAGCCTAAAATCATGCCATCTTTAAAGTCCACTCTCTCGGGCGTGGAGACAAATGTAAATATTTCATTTGGAGACATCGAAAATATACCAGCAACATTGGACACCACAACAGACTACGGACAGGGTGCGACTAGCATCGAAATCCCGCTGCCAACAGATGCGATTGATTTATCTTCTATTAAGAATCTCGGCGGAGACGATATTAAGGAGGCAATTGAAGAAATTGAAAGCTCTAGTGTCTCGTGGAGGTTTGGTTACATAGAGCCGAAGGTTTCGCAAAACTTTGACATATCAACAACTCCTCTGCCATATGATATATATTTGAATGAACAAAGTCTGGGCACCGCTTCTGATAAAATTGTGTTTAATTATTCGACATCAGACCTTTATGGTGAGGCACTGGCAACAACACTCTCACAAGAAAAATATAATTTTTCATCGAACCAACCACCCGTTAATTTGAGGAGACATAAATTTGCAAGCTTGTTGACCAGCAATGTATCAAGTTTTGCTAATGATTCATTTGACAAGGACAGTTTTTATGAAGATTCAGAGGGCTATTATAATAAAATAAACCAAGATGTGCTTGCTTATGTTTCAAACCTTGTAGCAACCAGTCCTTTTTTCAAGTCAATTACAGTTGCAGCGCCAGCTATCAGCGGCGGAGAAGGTACAAGCTTGCCAGAGACGGTGAAACCAGTATTAACCTATCTAAATCTTGACCCCGAGCCAACACTGGAGCAAAAGCTGGAGGGCTGCGACCCGCACTTGTTGGACCTCAAGAATAAGAAAGCTGAATTAAAAGAAAACATGAAGAACGAACGCTGTATAGATTTATCCGCCCCCACAGACGGCAGCCCAGCGGATTCTATGTCGGACCAGGAAAAGGAAATGATTAAGCTTTGTGTTAGCACAATAGTCAGGTCATACATGATTGATTTTTATATGAGGGGAATTTTCTCTAATTCAATATTTGCGGGAGATTTAACCCCAGATGAATTATATCTTTCTTCTGTTGTAAACTTTATTCTTCAAGACCTCGACGATTATGACCGTCCTAATATGGTTGATGTTGATGGAAAAATGACCCCCGTCGGCTCCTATGGAACTTACAGGGACGATTTTTTGGAAGCCCTTGTTGAAGTTTCTGATATGTCTGAGCAGGAGTCGCAGATTGATTCTGGTGATATTTCTTCTCCATTGACCACAGATGGCTTGGGAGAAGATGCTCTTCGCTCGTTGATTAAAGAACAATACACGAGTGTATATTCTCAGATGAGAGAAAGAATTAATTCTTTGATGATTTCTGATATTGAGAGCAGGTTTATTCTTGAATATTTGCCAAATGCTGAATATGCAGGCAATTTCAGCACTTCAAACCCAAGGACGAGGAAATTGAATCTGGGAAACCTTAATAGAAGTGTTAAATGGGAAGATGGCGTCAAACCCGACTTTGTTAACGGAAACTTATATTTAGAGCCGTATTACTATATTGAATACCATGGCGAAGAACCTGATTGGTGGGGTGAAGAAGACCCTCCCATCAACTTTAACTTAGCAACCGACGACGCCAAGAGTTGGTCACACAGGGGTGTCGTGAATCAATACGAGTTGGAAAGCACAATCAATTTATTGCAACCTTGGGTTGTAAGTTCTGGGAGAGAGATTATAGACTTTGAAAATCCAAAGAATGGCTTATTTAAATCGATAAGTAGAGGTCTCAGGCTGATGTATTCAACCCCAGGTGAAGAAATGATAACTGCAAATATTAGTAGTGAAAACATACTCTCTGATGGTGCGACAGGATTTACTGCCTTCGATAGTGCGTGGACTTCTTATCTTGAAGAGCCAGATAAAAATATACTAGGAAATGCGTCCGACTTACTCAAATCGATAGCGAACGAAAAGTGTTTTGTTCATTTTGAAACCGAGAGCATAGACACCATTGCATGGACAGCAAAATATCTCGTCAGTCACACATATCCAATTATAGACGGCAGAGAAGTTATTGGCAAAGATGAATTATATCAGTTCGTTGAGGGAGAGGGCACAGACCTTGAGGCTCGATATCATCTTCTGTCGAATCACGAAGACTTTAGAGCCTTTGTTGATTTTATATTTCCGATTAAAAGATATAAAACATTGATGGAAATATTCTGCCAACAAGCAACCTCATATGATACTGCCATCAACGGAGCAATGTCCGCAACCAAAGATGAGTTGAGAAGATTGTTCTTTGCGATTAATTCAAGAGGTGATTATAAGCAGAGTGACCCATCCATGGACGAGGTAGGTGGACCAGCAGGTCTTGACAAAATGATGAAAAATGAATTTGGTCTGCTTGACATGCCAGCATCGCCAAACAGTTGGAATTATAACCTACCAGTCGGTTGGGGTAAATCAGCGAAGGGGCTTGGTTTTGAGTCCGTTGCAAAGGCAACTGGCGAGGCTGTTCTTAAGATATTTAAAAACCATGTCGAGAAGACTGACCCGAACATTTCGATTGCAAAGAAGTTATCCTTTGCATCTAAAATGGCAAATGTTAATATTCCGACCACTGCATGGTCATTTATGCTATTGCCATCAAATGTATTTATAGGTCTGCCTGGACCGCCTATCGGTCCCGCAGGCTTTGCTTACCACGGCTTAGGTTTGGGCATGTGGGGTCGAGCAGAAGGCGCAAGCGGCGAGAATGTTGAGAGTGAGAATACACAACTTGAAGCAGCAGGATTCAAATCAACAGCATCTTGTAAACCAGAGTTTGATTATGATGAGTTGTATAAAGAGATTACACAGATAAAACCACCTACTGGGATAATAGCGTCTGGTTTGAGTTTCTCTATTATAACAGAAGAGGAATAATTACACAGCCAAAATAGGTTGGACTCATATTTAGTGAAGGAGGGAGAATAACATGCCTGAAGGATTGTCACCGAAACTGCCGCTGTCTTTGGACCCAAGCGACGGTTATGGATTAAATAAAACTTATAAAGAGATGGTTAAGCAGAACATGAAAATGATTGTGCTGACGGCTCCAGGTGAAAGAATTATGGACCCACTCTTTGGCGTTGGACTTAGGAATTATCTATTTGAGCAAAACCACCCCATGGTCTACGGAGAGATAGAATCTAAGATACGCACCCAGGTTAAAAAGTATCTTGGCTTTGTTGAAATACTCGACATCGATTTTAATTCGAAAGATAGCAATCCAGCAGTTGTACAGAATGTGCTTTACATAAACTTGACTTATAGAATTAAGCCGCTCGATAGTGTGGATGGGCTTGAATTATATGTTAGTGGCAACTAATTATAAAAAACATGAGGGCTTAACTATATGAGCAATAAGAAGGCAAGAGCCGTATCGATTAAATATACGAGCCGAGAGTTCGATTCAATCAAAGAAGATTTGATTGATTACATCAAAAGATATTATCCAGACACCTACAGGGACTTTAATGAGTCGAGCTTTGGGTCACTCATGGTTGATACTGTAGCCTACATTGGCGATATTCTTTCATTCTACCTTGACTATCAAGCAAACGAGACATTCCTCGACACTGCGGTAGAATATAATAATATCATTAAGCTGGGCAAGCAACTGGGGTATAAGTTCACCACCGCCCCATCCTCTCACGGTATTGCCACATTCTATGTTCTAATTCCCGCACTAACAACTGGTCTTGGACCAGACAAAAGATATATGCCCGTCCTAAAGAAGGGAAGCACATTTAAGGCTTCCACTGGAGCGGATTTTATCTTAATGGAAGATGTACACTTTGGAAACCCAAACAACGAGATTCGAGTCGCAAGACAAAACGAAGCTACTGGTGTTCCGACCGCTTTCGCTGTAAAGGGCTTCGGTCAAGTTATTTCTGGTAGATATTATGTTGAGACCCACAAAATTGGCGACTTCACGAAGTTTAGAAAATTATCTCTAAATGGTCTGGACATTTCAGAAGTTATGTCAGTAATTGACTTGGAGGGCAATGAGTACTACGAGGTAGATTATCTCTCCCAGAACATTTTATATAAAGGCATAACGAATAGAGATAAAACACTGAGCGTTGGATACACAACTGGCGACCAAGCGGCTGAAATATTAAAGCCCTTCATGGTACCCAGAAGATTTGTTGTATCGAGGGACAGAAGAAAGACTAGCGTACAGTTCGGAGCAAGCTCTGATGTTTCTCTTCCTGAAGACATGATTGCAGACCCGTCAAATGTTGTACTTAAGGTACATGGCAAGAATTATATCGAAAGCCTATCCTTCGACCCAACTCGACTTATTGAAAGTGATAAGTTCGGCGTCGCTCCTTCAAATACAACTTTGACTGTGCAATACAGGCTCAATAACTCAAGTAATGTAAACTGTAGGGTCGGTCAGTTGAATAGTGTTTCAAAGTCTAGGCTTGAGTTTGACGATATTACGGTGCTCAATACTTCAACCACAAAGGCTGTCATTGGGTCTCTAGAGGTTGATAATGAAGAACCCATCACTGGCGATGTGCAACTACCCGATGCGACAGAACTGAAGCATAGAATTTATGATACATTCGCAACACAAAAAAGAGCAGTAACTCAACAGGATTATGAATCAGTGGTATATCAAATGCCAACCAAGTTTGGCGCTGTAAAGCGTTGCAAGATTTTAAGAGACAGTGATTCTCTGAAGAGAAATTTGAATCTGTATGTAACATCAGAGAATAGAGATGGAAGTCTAACACGAACAAACGATGTTGTCAAGAAGAATATTAAAACATGGCTTTCAGGCAACAAGATGATTAACGACACTATTGATATCATGGATGCAAAGATTATTAATCTTTCTATTGACTTTGTAGCTGTAGGTTCACTGGACGCATCAAAATACGATGTGCTTGAACAGGCAAAACAAAAGTTGATTCAATACTTTAGGCGAGCACCAGATATCGGTGAGCCCTTCTTTATCACGGATGTTTACAAACAGCTTAAAAAGGTTGATGGGCTTGTCGATGTGACCGATGTTAAGATTACACAAAAGCATGGTTCATCTGGAGGTCGAACTTATTCTAATATTAGATTTGATTTGGACCAATCAACATCGGCAGACGGAAGATATATTCAAATGCCTTTAAATGTTATTTATGAGATTAAATTTCCTGCCAACGATATCAGTGGGGTGATTATATAATGGGTATTAAAAGATGGACAGTGGAAGCAGATGCGACCATTACAAATGCTTATAAAGAAGCTCTAAACGAAAGAGGAAGCCTTGGAAACATGGGCGCAGCAGATTCACTGGAAGTGTTCAGCTTGCATGGTCAGGTATCAGCAACAGGCGCAGCATCAAAAGAGGCTGCCCGCATTGTTATACGCCCCGATTTGCTCAGCATCCGAACAGCAATTGCTGTTGGTGAAGTTCCAAAGCCTAATGCATCTAATGCTCCAAAATATTATTTACGACTGTTCAATGCGGTACACCCAGAAACATTACCAGCCAACTTCTCTTTGACAGTGCACCAGCTTGCCGAAGCATTCACTGAAGGTAGTGGAGTTGACATGTCGACATATAGTGATGCTGGCTCGGTCAACTGGACAAACAGGATTGATACAGCGACAGGCACAGCGACAGGCACAATAACGGTTGCAACAAGTCCAACAGATGGAACTACATTCACTGTCAAAATTGATGATGAAACAACAACGGTCACTGCCGCTGCCTCTGCAACTCTGACAAGAGATGCCATTGTGGCTGCACTGGGTAGTTCTGGAAAGGTCACCGTTGCGAACAGTGGGTCCGTCGCACTCACGATTACTTCCAAGGTAGCTGGTACGGTTGGCAACTACACATATGCTATTGCAAACACGACTGGAAATATTACAACTGCCAATCACTACATGACTGGCGGAAACGACTACACTCCATGGGGGACACCGAATAACAGCCTTGACGACACGGGACCGTTTTCTGGCACGATGGGAACGGTAGCCTTCACATCAGGTCAGGAGGATTTGATTTTAGATATCACTTCATATGTTGTGGCTGCAATCTGGGACGGCAGCGCTCTTCGTGACGAGGCGACATCAACTGCTAATAATAAAGGTGTGATGGTTAAGATACAGGCTGAGAGCACTGCAAAATCTTATTATACTAAAAAATTCTTTGCTAGAAGTTCAGAGTTCTTTTTCAAGCGCCCCAACCTCGAAGCTCGATGGAACGGTGCGATTAAAGATGATAGAGCCAAGCTTAGTGCCAAAAAATCTTATGTAGCCGACAACAATCAAAATGTCTACTTATACAATCTTGTCGACGGTGTTCTTACTGACTTAACATTTACGGCAGGGCAGGAGATTTATTTCTCTCTCTATAAGGAATCTACATTTGCGACAGTGGTTCCTCTCGACGGACCAGTCAACTTTGTAGAAGCAACAAAGATTTCAACAGGTGTCTATAGGGCTCAATTCGCTGTCGATACAGCCGAGACATCTTTATATGAGCGCTGGTACCTATCAACAGACGGTACGGCGAGTATTACAGATGTCCAGTCCTCAGAGATTACTGTAAATCAGCCCAAGCCAGTATTAACTATAAAGTCTAAAGAGTATGTGTTTTCTATCACTAATCTTAAGCCTTCTTATACAAAAACCGAGAAACCACGATTTAGGCTATACAGCCGATTAAAAGATTGGTCACCAACTATTTATACAGTAGCTAGTAAAGCAATCGAGAACGAAATAGTGGACAATGTTTATTATCAAATTTTTAGAGCTACAGATGACGAGGTGGTAATTGATTATGGAATTGGCACAGCCAACAACAATTCAAACCACACGCTACTCTCTTATGATAAGGACGGAAACTATTTTGACTTTGATATGTCGATGCTAGAGACTGGATACATGTACGGTATCAAGTTCGCCACTTATGTAAATGGCGAAATCTTGGAATATAAGAAAGCTTTTAAGTTTAGGATAGATTAATTCAATGAGTATTAAGGATTTATTTGGTAAAAGGTCAAATAAAATCGTCACCAAGCAGCAAGCTGATAAGCTCGTTGATGAGGTCGAATCGCAGGAGTATGTCTCGGAGGTCAACAAGGGTAAACAAAAGTTTATTCCAAAGGCAGACTATTCCGACCCGAAGAACTTCGCCAAGTATGGTTCTGCGGAAAAATACTACGAAGATACCGTAGAGCACATCTATAGCTCATATCCTTATGACGGTTCAGAGGCAGAAAAGAGTAAATGGGATAGAGAAAGCTCTCCACTAGATGCTTATATCTTAGAGAAAGAATATCCGAAAGCCGTTGGTCATGTTCTTTTGAACACCACAGCCGCTGCAAGCAACCTAATTGTAGAGGCTTCTGCTGGGACATTTACTAAATATCTCCAACCACAATACATTTATATACAGGGTGGACCAAACAGAGATAAGCGTGTTGCTCAAGACGACAAGTATGAATTGAGCAAGCAATTCCCAGCTAAAGGCGGGAAGGCTAATATTTGGGACGAAGATTTATATAGAGCGTCAAATCTTGGAATTAACCCAGTTATTGGTAACTCTGTTGAGTTGTGGTACAAGCTAGAAGATGATGCCATCATCGCCGCAGGCAAATCTTTTTGTTTGTTTGACCTTTGGAATGGACAGGCTCATACTCACGCAAATTATGTTAGAGTTATGGTCGAGGTTCTACCTGGTAGTGGAAATGATTTTTCCGTAACATATAAATATGGTTCAGGCTCGGAGGGTGTCCAAAGAGCAGCGCTGAATATTACCGCAGCTACGAAGTCGAAGTTGGGTTCAAACTATCTAGAGAACTGGAACCACTATTCGTTCACAATGAAAAGTTCGGCTGCTGGTATTACAGTTAGTCTTTATGTAAATGGTGCTTTGGAATCGACACTAACCTCTGGAAATGAAATTACTTCAGAGGTTCCTCAAGAAAATTATGTAGCAATTATCAATGCTTACAACACAAAGCCAATTTCTACAAGCCCCGAGGGAATTACTAAGGGAGTCGGCGGCGCACCAAAACTATACATTGATGATTTCAGGTTCTGGAAGACGGAGAGAACTGGTCGTGATATCGGACGAAATTGGTTTACTTCTGTTTCTGGTGGCACAAATACTGATGACTCAAAGTACTCCTCTGTTGACAATGTTGATATTGGTGTATACTACAAATTCAACGAAGGAATCCTTGATACTACTGAAATCAATGTTCAGGATGCGGTAGCACTTGATTACTCAGGAAGAATCTCAAACGGACAAATTGAAAATTATACAACGGCTGTTAGAAAATTAACATCTGCAATTGACGAGTGTACTCTTATTTCGGAAAAAGAAAATCCCGAACCAATTGTTTATTCACAACACCCTCTTGTCGTCGCCCTGTTGTCAACCCTGAGAGGAAAGGGGAAGACTTACGATAATAAAAACAACGCATCATTTTATCACACTATGCCAGAATGGATTCTTCAGGAAGATGAAGACCATGCATTCAAGATTAAAGAACTATCTCAGGCTCTGTCAAGTTACTTTGACACACTGCACTTACAAATCGGTGCACTGACAGACCTTCGAGACAATGATTATCAAACACTTGTCGGCAATGCTGATAAGCCATATTACTTTGCAAAAAACCTACTACGCTCGGTTGGATTTGATGTATCTGATATTTTTACTGAAGCAACCATTTTAGAAGAGCTTGCTTCACGAGGCGAAACAGAACTATTCGATTTAAAGATTCAAGAGGTTAAGAATGTTATTTACCAAAACATCTATAATAACATTACTCACATATACAAGACAAAAGGAACGGAGAAGTCATTTAGGAACCTAATTCGCTGCTTCGGCATCGATGACGAACTTATAAAAATTAATTTGTATGCCGATGGTGTTGACTATACACTCGAAGGTCGCAGAGGCTTCACTTCCGTTAAAAAGAATTATGCGGACTTCAATAATGTTGACCGCCACGAGTCAACGGTATATCTTGATGACACATACGGAAGCAGCACTGATGAGCGAGCCTACCTTCTTGGACCCACAACAGCCCAATCGGCGCTACTGGGAACAACTCTAACTGCTGAGGTTATATTTCCAAAACAATTGGAGAGAGAACACCCTGCTTTTAATTTAAAGAAGTTTACAGAAGTCTCGCTCTTCGGAACTAAAGAAGCACATGTAATAGGCACAACCTTACAAAACTACGCACAGACTGCGGCGAACATTGGTTCGTTTCGTGTCACTGCCATTAAACCCGATAGTGAATCTTTGAATGTCAAGTTCAAGCTGACTTACACTGATTCAGACGGTAATCACGAGTTGATTACTGAAGAATATAAAGAAGTATATGACAATACGAAGTGGAATATAGCTGTCCGCCTCCGCCCACTTGATGTAGATTTAGGTGACCATGTTGCGGGCGCATCAGTCGGCGAATATAAGATAGAATTTTACGGTGTGCAAGCAACCCTCGACACCATTGAGAACGAGTTTAGCCTGTCTGCATCTTATACTGGTGCAAATGTTTCAAAAGCCCAAGCGATGATTCAGAGTGATAAGCTCTGTTATGTTGGTGCACTGCGTACTGATTTCGCAGACGAGGCTACTGGAACAGCAAGTTCTGATGTAAAAGTCACAGACCTGATGTACTGGTTCGATTATTTAACAGACGAAGAATTAAAAATTCATGCTATCGACGCATCAAATGTTGGACGACTTTACCCCAACGATGAGGCATATTCATTCTTCAGTGAGCTTAGTGATGGAACCACTTCTGACATTAAAGTGCCAAGAAAAGACACGCTTGCTTTACATTGGAATTTTCAAAATGTCTCAAGCTCTGACGGCAGTGGTAACTTCACTGTTAATGATGTTTCGCTCGGTGACTCCAGTTATATCGCTGGGGCTCGCTATGGATGGTTCACAAACCTCGTAGGGTACAGACACCAGGGCAAGGGTTCTTTCAAGGCTGCGCTGCCAAACGACAGACAAGTAGTTAACAGAGAGTACCAGTACACGGCAAAGCATCGCCTACCAGAAGTTCTTTCTGGCGATGACATGATTGAAATTCGTGCACAAGATGATGATGTATTCGTAAAGGGCTCTAAGCCAATTAATCACTTCTTCGCAATTGAAAAAAGCATGAGCCAAGTTATCTCAACAGAGATGTTGAGCTTGTTTGCTTCAATCGTTGAGTTCAATGATTTAATTGGTCAGCCGATTAATCGATATAGAATGCAGTATAAGAGTCTTGAGAAATTTAGAAGCTTGTTTTATGAAAGAGTAGAAAACACACCATCGTTTGAAAAGTATGTTGAGTTTTATAAGTGGATTGATTCCTCACTGGGACTCATGTTACAACAGTTAATTCCAGCTTCGGGTAATTTCTCAGACTCAATGAGGAATATGGTGGAAAGCCACATTCTTGAGAGAAGTAAATACTGGACGAAGTTTCCAACATTAGAAAAGAAGCAAGACCCACCCGAGGGCACCATTCGTGGTATTCGAGAGTTGACTTATGATTGGGAACACGGTCACGCCCCAGTAGAGAGATATAATAAAAAAGCTATTCTCTTTGATGGTGTTAACGACCATGTTTTGATTCCCGACAACGATGTGTTTAGTTTTACAGACGGAGCAGGAAACGACGACCCGTTCTCCATATCAGCTTGGGTTTATATTGATGATGTGTCAAGCGACAACGGTCCCTTTGTTACAAAGGCACTCATCAGTGGTGGCTCTGCTGGTCTCGAATATGTTTTCAAGCACGAGGAAGGGCGACTTCAGGTATTTTTATACACATCTCCAGGTACAGGAAATAGATTAAGGTTAGATACAAATTCGGTTGTCTTGACTGACCAAACATGGCACCATGTTATGTTGACTTACAGTGGTAACAACAACCACAGCGGACTTGCGTTTTATGTGGATGGCACCCGTATCACCGCATCAACAGGTGCACAGAACGGAACCTATGCGGGGATGATTAATCAAACGACCCCTCTTATCTTGGGCAAAACTAATAACGACTTGGACGACATTCCCAACGCCAACCAAGCTTTCGAAGATAGGTTAGCAGATGTTGCCATCTTCAATAAGCAGTTGACCAGCGCAGAAGTTACAGAAGCTTATAACAAGGGAAGAGTGTATGACCTTGCTCTGCACTCTGCTTATGATAATATTATATCTTGGTGGAAAATGGGCGACGACCAAGATGCCATAGGTTCAAACGGAATCAAAGATTATGTTTCCACGAACCACGGTACCTTAACTGATGGAGCATCGATTGTAGATGAGTTCATCCTCCCCTCGGTGGCAGCCTCTGATAACTATGATGATTGCTTGTGGCGCTCGGAGAGAGCAGAAAGGGGAAGTGAACATGCAACCTCTTCAGACGCTGATGTCGATAAAGATAGAGAATCTTTGCGAAAAGCGAAAGTCCGTGATATCATTGGTCAGACCAAGATGGTACTTGTTAGTGGCAGCTATGTGGAACAGGGTAGCCCCACGCTTTATGATATCGCCGCTCCCAAACAGTATGAGGGCAGCACCTATGCAACAAGAAGATTGTCACGACCTTATAAATTAAATCTTGAGCATACACCGAGTATCTCGGGTGGACCGAACTTTGCGGATGCAACTTTAGCCAGTCCGAATGATATGTTGCGAGCAGCAACACATTACGGTACAAAAATTAATTTAACTAGACTTGTCGACGACCCTTCAGTTTGTAGAGATGATTATGAAGTCGACGGCGGACCTCTTAAGGAAAAGAGAAGACCTCATGTTGTTACCTTAACTGACGCTGCTAGCGTCCAAACCGAAATTAAAGGCTCTCTGTTTGCCTCGCCGTTCTATGGGGCACACCCGCTCGACACTTCAGCAACACAGAGAAATGTTACACACGATTCTTATGGCACAGACCACGAGATTCCAATCCAAGGACCATTCACAGAGCAATGGGTCGGAGGAAACCAGCATAGACATATCGACCTTAATACTGGCTCCGACGCTATAGCCAATAGACCAGAATTGTATCTTGACGACAGCGGACAACTAGTCCACCCACACCTTGTCGACGCTGATTACCCTGCTGCAAGATATACTCGTGACGGCTTGGCTAAAAGGTCTGTCAATATAAAGAATATTAATTCTACGACTGCTAACCCAAGACTTGGAAACTACAATAAAGATTATGAAGTGGTGCAGACTTCAGGTCGTTCGAATAATAACAGGTGGCTTGTCAAGAATCCTGACGCAACACCAAACAGCGTTGCTTCAACTTATGTCACTGGCTTATACGATTATACCCTACCTGTCAGGGAAAATAACAGTGCTGGAGATTCATTTGGAAGAACGGAACATGTGTTTGTAGAAAGATTCTCCGCTCCAGGCTCACCTGCAACAATGTCCAGAGGTTCATTAGATTATCAAGCAGAAGAATTCTCTCCCTATAATTCTATGAACTTTAGAAACTTGAGGGTCAGAAATCACTTGAACTTCTGGCAGAAGGAACACTCAAAACAATTCGGTTATCGTGAAGACTATATTCATGGAACCCCATCAGACGCCATTGGCGGCGTGTCAAATGACTTCGGCGGGAACACTGCCAATGTTGCATCGTGGCACAAGAACAATAGAAATGCTGCAATTAGAATGAAGCTCGACGGCAACAATGTTTATGCCGAGCGCTCATATGATAACTTTTTTATTGGTCACCAAATTCCAAGAAGCAGTTGGCAATACAATTGGATTTCAGCCTCTGCGGTACAGCCAGACTACGCTGGGCTGGTAGTTATTGACGATGAGCATCGCTCTGTTGCTTCAGCTACAGCATTCCCATGGAACCACGACTCGGACGGCTCAACCGCAGCCTTAATCACCCATCCTCGTTACAAAGGATATGTTACAGATTATCCGAACGCTACGATTGACCTATCGGGTCGGTACGGCTTCTTGCGCTCAGCTTCATATGCTTCACATGATATAGATTTCTCATATGGGAATACAGTCGTTGCTGAATCGGTGAGCTATGATACTCAGACAATCGGCTCTTCATGCGGCAGTTGTGTGACAAACCTCGTAGATGTTACAGAGGCAGTTGGAGATAATTACCTCCACGCCCTATTGTTGAACCGAAATGGACCATATCAAGGCGCTGGCTGGAAGTTCTTAAGAAACGAACAGAACCCTATCGTAAGAAGGCAAAGGGGTAGAAACGAAATTTCTATTCAAAATTCAATTGCCTCTTCCAACCCAATGGGTCACCAAAAGTTCGTTGAACCACCAGCCGCATGGAACAGACCATTCGTACATATTATATCTGAAGAATCAGATGTGGTTGGTACTAAAATTACTCACTCCTATAGTAACAACTTAGAAGGTTTTGCCAATCCAAAGCTAACAAAGAGAACGGGCTTTGTCAAGAGAAATGAACAATTTTATGATAGAATCTTTGATAACTATAACCCATCTACGACTTCTCCGCAAGGCAAATTATATGATTTTGTTGGACTATATTATAAAGAATATGTGTTTCCAAAGCACAGGAATGTTGGTCTATTAAAAGTTCGAAATCGAGTCCGCTGGGATAGAATTTCTTCAATAGAGATAGCAGAAACTCCAACGGGCGATTTGAGAATGTTTTGGAAGGATGAACAAAACTTAAGAAGGAAGAGTCTTAACAGCCGCCT